>LNFM01003370.1_pt1 | contig 31506 bp, 32 predicted proteins | sample 596031 | NCBI WGS metagenome assembly LNFM01 (sample SAMN04254537, study PRJNA301005) | activated carbon metagenome | isolation source: dual media filters at the Ann Arbor, Michigan drinking water treatment plant | place: USA: Ann Arbor | reverse complement strand
TGCAAGGTGAACTTGCTCTTGCCGCCCTTGAGGATGAGTTTGTTCTGGCTCGACTCCAGGGAGACGGTCTGATCCGCCGGCATGGTGCGCAGGATATCGATCAGCTTGCGTGCGCCGACTGTGGTGGTGAAATTGCCTGCATCCCCATCGAGCTCCGCCGTGGTGCGGATCTGGATTTCCAGGTCACTGGTCGTGAACTGCAAGGCGCTGCCGGTCTTGCGAATCATCACATTGGCCAGGATGGGCAGGGTGTGGCGACGTTCAACGATGCCCGAGACTGATTGAAAAACGGATAGGACTTTGTCTTGTGTTGCCTTCAGGACGATCATTTCAACCTCTTCTTAGATTTCTCTATTTCAAATTAGTAGTAGTAGATAGAGCGGGCAGTTTTCTGTGGATAGCATCATTTTCCCTTTTTTTATCAACGACTTGAGCGTTGTTTAACCATGTGTGAAGTGCTCCGGTCTGATCCGGGTCGACATTGCATAACTTGGAGAAACCAGTCTCGCCTGTGGATAAGTCATGACTTGTGCCAAAACTGTCCACAGGGTTTAGAGTCGCTGTTTGATATTGGGTGATGGCTCCTTCTATCCTTTGAGAGTCTGTTCGAGCACGTGCAGTTGCTGGTTCAATTCGGTCAATTGCTGGCGCTCCCCGGAAATCTTGCGTACTGCGTGCAAGACGGTCGTGTGGTCGCGACCACCAAATAACTCGCCGATTTCCGGCAGGCTCTTCTGGGTCAGTTCCTTGGCCAGATACATCGCAATCTGGCGCGGACGGGCAATGCTGGCCGGCCGCTTCTTGGAATACATGTCGGCGACCTTGATTTTGTAGTAGTCAGCCACCGTTTTCTGGATGTTTTCCACCGAGATCTGCCGGTTCTGGATGGACAGCAGATCACGCAGGGCTTCGCGGGCCAGCAGGATGGAAATCTCCTTCTGGTTGAAGCGCGAATAGGCCAAGATCTTGCGCAAGGCACCTTCGAGCTCGCGCACGTTCGAGCGTACGTTCTTGGCCACGAAAAAGGCGACTTCCTCGGGCATCTCGCTGCCTTCGCTCAGCGCCTTGTTGATCAGGATGGCCACCCGCATTTCCAGCTCGGGGGGCTCGATGGCCACGGTCAGACCTGAATCGAAGCGCGATACCAGGCGTTCGTGGATGTCCAGCAGGCCCTTCGGGTAGGTGTCGCTGGTCATCACGATATGGGACTTCTTGGCCAGCAGCGCCTCAAAGGCGTTGAAGAATTCTTCCTGTGTACGGTCCTTGTTGGCAAAGAACTGCACATCGTCGATCAGCAGCAGGTCGAGCGAGTGGTATTTGTCCTTGAACTCGTCGAAAGTCTTGCGCTGGTAGGCCTTAACCACATCCGAAACGAATTGTTCCGCATGGATGTAGAGAACCTTGGCATTGGGGCGTTCGGCAAGCAAGCGGTTGCCTACGGCGTGCATCAGGTGGGTCTTGCCCAGGCCGACCCCGCCATAGATGAACAAGGGGTTGTAGAGCTGGCCCGGGGAACTGGCGACATGCATGGCGGCAGCGCGTGCCATGCGGTTGGCTGTACCTTCGACCAGGGTTTCAAAGGTCAGCGCGGTATTGAGACGGGTCCGGTTCGCCAGATGGTTACGTTCCGCGCTTGCCGCATACGACTCCTCGGCTGGCAGGACATCCGCTTCGACCAATGACTCTTTCGACCGAACCTGATTCTCCCGGAGGGTGAGTGCCAACTCAAGCTGCATGGGCTGGCCATACACCTTTTCCAGCAAGGCAGCGATGCGGTGGCTGTACTGGGCACGCACCCAGTCCAGTTTGAAGCGGTTGACGACAAAAAGGGTGACCCGGGAGAAATCCTCAGCGACCTGGGCCGTCAAGGGTTTGATCCAGGTGTTGAACTGCTGCTCGGGCAGTTCCTGGGCCAGCTGGTCAACGCAGGCCTGCCACAATCCCTGGCCGGCTTCCTGCCCAATGCTTGCGGCGTGCTTGTTGTTTTGTCCCTCACTCATGCGTACCGATTATTGTGGATATTCATGCTGAACGAGAGCCCAAATTGTAAATTATCAAGAATTTATCCACAAAGCTTCCGGGGTAGGGCCAGCCTCATGTGCTGCACGCATTTAGAAAGCCAAGACATTGCCAGCATTGGAAATTTTTGCGATAATCTACGGTTTCCCCGAGGCCTGTGACGTGCCCGGACTGCGCCGCAAGGCAGCAGCCGAGGTCACGGACCTGTGGTCGGGACAGTTCATGGGAACCGCTACCGCGAAGGGTGGCGTGACCGCATGGACAGAAAAACTCCACCGCTTACTAGGATTTCGAGATGAAACGTACTTACCAGCCCTCCAAGATCCGCCGTGCGCGCACCCATGGTTTCTTGGTCCGCATGAAGACCCGCGGCGGTCGTGCCGTGATCAACGCACGTCGCGCCAAGGGCCGCAAGCGTCTGGCCGTCTAAGCCGGACGACGGCCCTGCCAAAGCCACTCACCGGTTTTGTGCAGTGCATTCAACGGCGCAGCATGCAGGCGCGACGACTGAAAACCCGGGAACAGTTTCAGGTCGTGCTGGCGTGTGCCCCCTTTGCCCGGACGGAACACTTCGTCATGCATCGCATGGTCCTGGACGCCCCGGGCACGCAAACCGTGTCGCAGACCCCCTTCGCCTCTGAAGGCCCCTGGATCGGGGCGATGGTTCCCAAGCGCTGGGCGCGTCGCGCCGTGACGCGCAATCTCATCAAGCGACAGATCTACAACCTGGCCGAACAGCATGCGTCGGCCTTGCCTGCGCACGCCTACCTTGTGAGATTGCGCAGCACATTTGACCGCCTGCAGTTCACCAGTTCAGCGTCCGATGTAATGCGTGTCGCCGTACGCGGAGAGATTGAACAGCTCTTCAGCAAGGTGCTGCGGCCTGCCAAGGGTTCGGCATGATCAGCAAACTGCTTATCGGACTGGTCAGGGGCTATCGCTTCTTTCTGAGCCCCTGGCTGGGCTCGGCCTGCCGCTTCGAGCCGACCTGCTCGCTGTATGCCATCGATGCATTGCGCCAGCATGGCGCCCTGATCGGCAGTTACCTCACCGTCAACCGGCTCCTGCGCTGCCATCCCTGGTGTGATGGCGGGCATGATCCTGTGCCTGCGCGAAAACCCGGTCTCTTCACCGGCCTGCTTAATTCCTCCTCTGAAAAGAAGACTTCATGAACGATATTCGCCGCACCATCTTGTGGGTGATTTTTGGTTTTTCCCTGGTCCTGCTGTGGGACCAGTGGCAGGTCCACAACGGCCGCCAGGCCACCTTCTTCCCGGGCCCGACCGCCAAGACCGCCGCTGTGGCGCCGGAAGCGGCCGCTTCGATGCCAGCCGCTGTGCCGGCGGCGGCCACGCCCGTGCAGCCTTCAACAGGCAACAGCAGCGACCGCATCGTCAAGGCCGAGACCCAGTTGCCGGTGGTCCGCGAGCGGGTGCTGGTGAGCAGCGATGTGCTCAAGCTGAGCTTCGACACCGAAGGTGGCTCACTCGTCCGCTCCGAGTTTCTGAAGCATCGCGACCAGAAAGATCCGGAAGCCTATGTCGTCCTGCTCGATGAAAGCAAGGACCGTGTCTACCTTTCCCAGTCCGGCCTGATTGCCGGCGCCGCTGGCGGCAACCTTCCGACGCACAAGACATCCATGAAGCTGGTGCCCGGTGAGCGTGAGCTCAAGGACGGCGTGGATGAACTGGTGGTGAAGTTCGAGTCGCCGGAAATCGGCGGTGTGCGCCTGCTCAAGACCTACACCCTCAAGCGCGGCAGTTACACCATCGACGTTAAGCATGAAGTGCAGAACGTGGGCAGCGTGCCTGTGGCACCCCAGCTGTATCTGCAGCTGGTGCGGGACGGCAACAAACTGGCCGGCGAATCCGCCTTCTATTCCACCTTCACCGGACCGGCGGTTTTTACCGACGCCAAGAAATACCAGAAGGTCGAGTTCAGCGACATCGAGAAAAACAAGGCGGAGTTCGAGAAACAGTCGTCCAACGGCTATGTCGCCATGGTCCAGCACTATTTTGCGAGTGCCTGGCTGCTGGGCGACGGCGTGCAGCGTGAAATCTTTGCGCGCAAGGTCGACACCAACCTGTATGCGGTCGGCATGATTGCCCCGCTGGAAGCCGTGGCGCCGGGCGCAAGCCGCTCGGTTGATGCGCGGCTGTTCGTCGGGCCGCAGGAAGAAAAGAAGCTGGAAGCCATTGCGCCGGGCCTGGAACTGGTCAAGGACTATGGCTGGCTGACCATCCTCGCCAAGCCGTTGTACTGGTTGCTGGATCAACTCAACAGCATCCTGCACAACTGGGGCTGGTCCATCGTCGCCCTGGTGCTGCTGCTCAAGATCGCTTTTTACTGGCTGAACGCCAAGGCCTATGCCAGCATGGCCAAAATGAAGGCGGTGACCCCGCGCATCACCGAAATGCGCGAGCGCCTGAAGGACAAGCCGCAGCAGATGCAGCAGGAGATGATGCGCATCTACCGCGAAGAGAAGGTCAACCCGATGGGCGGCTGCCTGCCCATCATGATCCAGATCCCGGTGTTCATCGCCCTGTACTGGGTGCTGCTGTCCAGCGTGGAAATGCGCAACGCGCCCTGGCTCCTCTGGATCAAGGACCTGTCGGCCGAAGATCCCTATTACATCCTGCCGCTGCTGATGACGGTCACCACCATGCTGCAGACGGCCCTGAACCCGACCCCGCCGGACCCGATCCAGGCCAAGATGATGTGGTTCATGCCGCTGATCTTCAGTGTGATGTTCTTCTTCTTCCCGTCGGGCCTGGTGCTGTACTGGTTGACCAATAACATCCTGTCGATCGCACAGCAGTGGGTCATCAACACCCGCATGGGCGTGCCTCCGCAGTTCAATCTGCCGAAGTTCAAGTAAGCACAGACACAAGGGCCGCATCAGCGGCCCTTTCAACTGCAGGCCTCGTGGCCGCAAAATAGCGCACCATGCTGGCACGCCAACAGGAACCCATCGTCGCCGTCGCGACCGCTCCCGGCCGGGGGGCGGTTGGCATCGTGCGGATCAGCGGGCGTGGCCTGGACGCCTTTGTTGCGGCCTTGTGTGGCCGTCATCTGCAAGCACGCCATGCCACCTATCTGCCCTTGCGTGACGCCGCGGGTGAGGTGCTGGACCACGGCCTGGCCATCTATTTCCCGGCCCCGCACTCCTACACCGGCGAGGACGTGCTGGAACTGCAGGTGCATGGCGGCCAGGTCGTGTTGCAGCTGCTGCTGGCACGTTGCCTGGAGGTGGCAGCCCAGACCCAGGCGCACAACGGACTCTCCTGCCTGCCCCACCTGCGGCTGGCGCAGCCCGGTGAGTTCACCGAGCGCGCCTTTCTCAACGACAAGATCGACCTGGCCCAGGCCGAAGCCATTGCCGACCTGATCGATGCCAGCACCGAAGCCGCCGCACGCAGCGCCAGCCGCTCGCTGGACGGGGCCTTTTCGCGCGAGATCGCCGTGTTGCGTGAAGCCCTGATCCAGCTGCGCATGCTGGTGGAGGCGACGCTTGACTTTCCGGAAGAAGAAATCGATTTCCTGAAGAAAGCCGATGCCCAGGGGCAGTTGCTGCGCCTGCAGGCGCAGCTCGGGACGGTGCTGCAGCATGCACGCCAGGGCAGTTTGCTGCGCGAGGGCATCAAGGTGGTGATTGCAGGGCAGCCCAATGCCGGCAAAAGCTCCTTGCTCAATGCCCTGGCCGGTGCCGAGCTGGCCATCGTCACGCCCATACCCGGCACCACGCGTGACAAGGTGCAAGAGACCATCCAGATCGAAGGCGTGCCCGTGCATGTGATTGACACCGCGGGTTTGCGCGAGAGCAGCGACGAGGTGGAGCGCATCGGCATCGCACGCGCCTGGACCGAGATCGAGGGCTCGGATGCCGTGCTTTTTCTGCACGACCTCACGCGCCAGGACCAGGCCGACTATCGCCTGGCCGACGAGGCCATCCGCCGTACGCTGGCGCAGCGCCTGCCGGCGCGGGTGCCGGTACTCGATGTCTGGAACAAGGCCGACGCAGCGCCCGCGCCCGTTTCAGGCCTGAGCCTGTCGGCCAAGACCGGGACCGGCCTGGAAGCGCTGCGCCGCCAGCTGCTGGAAACCGTCGGTTGGGAGGCCGCGCCTGAAGGCCTTTACATTGCGCGCGAACGTCATGTCCAGGCCCTGCACCGTGTGCGTGACCATCTTGCGCAGGCGGCCGCCCACCTTGCAGCCCAGGCGCAAGCCCTGGACCTGCTGGCCGAGGAGCTTCGCCTCGCGCAAAACGCCCTCAACGAAATCACCGGGGAGTTCACGTCGGATGACCTGCTGGGCGTCATCTTTTCCCGTTTCTGCATAGGCAAATGAGCGGGCACCCACAAGCCAGGGCCGCACGGGCCCGTGCCCGTTGTCAGCACCGGGAAATGGGCGTACCGTAGAGGATGAGCAGGCTGGGTCGTGAGATCCACGAGGAAACAATTTCTTACGCAGGCTGGATAGCCGTCACTGCACGACCGGGCATTTAGGAAGAAAATACAGTTCGCGGACCAGCCCGTCTGCGCCCCTATCCTGCAAGTTGCACCATCGGAACAAAAAATGGTACGTCTGGACAACTTCTTCTCGAAAAAAGCCACCGCCAAACCCACGCCTGTGGAAGATGCCGGCCCGACCAACCTGCCGCCTGACGACGAGCAGGCACTGGACCGCAAGACCCAGCGGCTGGAGCGTCGTGAGTTGCTGTACGCCGTGGTGCGTGAGTCCATGGCGCGCGTGGGCATGCTCTCGTCGAGCTACAAATACAAGGTCCTGTCACTCGACTCGCGCGGCAGCCAGTACCTGATCATGATGGACCTGCCCAAGGAGATGGCGGAGCACATCGAACAGCTGGCCGAGATCGAATCGGTCGTCACTCAGAACGCACGTCAGCGGCACAAGATTGATGTGACCGCTGTCTACTGGCGCATCAATGAACTGGGCAAGACCAGCATGCCGGTCTTGCGCAAGCCGCGTCCCGAGAGCGAGGTCGGTGCAGCGCTGTCGGCACCTCCTGCCGTCAGGGAGCCGCGCCTTGAGCCCATCGTGGCCCCGCAGGCTACCGGTGATCGCAAGCGGCGCTTCGAGCCCATCCGTCCGGATGAGGTCAACGCCTTCAAGCAGGCACTGGCCTCGGGCGATAAAGGCCGGGTGGCGGGCCCGGCCAGGCCGGTACCTGCAGACTTCGCGCCCACTGAGTTTCCTCCGACCGAGTTCGAGGAGACCCGGATGGACGAAGAGGTGGAGCGCCTGCCGCTGAGCCGCACCCAGTACGGCGACCTGATCTGAACCCCGCCGCCGGCGCCCTCAGTGGCCGGCGAAATCGAGCAGGGTGAACAAGGGCAGGCCGGCTTCGCGCAAACGGGCGGAGCCGCCTAGTTCCGGCAGGTCAACGATGGCGGCGCCTTCCACCACCTGCGCGCCCAGTTTTTCCAGCAGTCGCTTGCCGGCCATCATGGTGCCGCCGGTGGCGATCAGGTCGTCGACCAGAAGCACGCGCTGGCCGGGCTTGACGGCATCCGTGTGCAACTCCACCGTGGCACTGCCGTACTCCAGCTCGTAGGTTTCCTCGACGGTCGTAAAAGGCAGCTTGCCTTTCTTCCGGATGGGCACGAATCCAACCGCAAGCTCATAGGCGATTACCGAGCCCAGGATGAAACCACGCGCGTCCAGCCCAGCCACCACGTCGGGGCGCATGCCCGGGTCCATGTAACGGTGCACAAAAGCGTCGACCATGACGCGGAAGACCTTCGGGTTCTGCAGCAAGGGCGTGATGTCGCGGAACTGCACACCCGGCGACGGCCAGTCCGGCACGGTGCGGATATGGTTTCTCAGATAGTCGGTGATGTAGTGATCCTGCATGGTGGGCTCAGGGCGTGGGGTGAGGGTCTGGGTGGGGCCGGGCGTCAACCGCGCAGCAGTTTTTCTTCGGCCAGCGCCAGTGCCTCGGCCTGCCCGGAAAGCACCAGCGTATCGCCGTCCTCCAGCGTCAGGCCCCGGTCCGGGCTCAGGCTTTTGCCGTTGCGCCGGCGCAGGCTGAGTATGCGGGTGTCGGCCAGGCGCGGCAAGAGCGCGCCCAGCGACTGACCCAGTGCATGGGCGCCGGCCGGCAGGGTCAGGGACTGGAGGCGTTCCTGCGCGCCATCATCGATCGCACTGTCGTCGGCGCCGTGGAAATATCCGCGCAGCAGGTTGTAGCGGGCATCGCGCTGGTCCTGCACCAGACGGATCACGCGGCGCATGGGCACGCCCACCAGGGCCAGGGCGTGGCTGGCCAGCATCAGCGAGCCCTCGATCGACTCGGGCACCACCTCGGTGGCCCCGGCCGCACGCAGCCGGTCCAATGCGAAATCGTCCTGCGTGCGCACGATCACCGGGACATTCGGGGCGTGCTCACGCACGCTGGCCAGCACTTTCAGGGCCCCCGGGATATCCAGGTAGGTGATGACAACCGCGCTGGCGCGACCCAGACCGGCAGCCATCAGGGCCTGCAGGCGGGCCGCATCGCCATAGGCGACGCTGTTGCCGGCGGCAGTGGCCTGGCGCACCCGGTCGGGGTCGAGGTCCAGCGCCATGTAAGGGATCTTCTCGCCTTCCAGCATGCGCGCCAGATTCTGGCCGCAGCGGCCATAGCCGCAAATGATGACGTGGCCACTGGTGCCGATGGCCTGGCGCGCGATGCTGGTCATCTGCAGCGACTGCTGCAGCCATTCGCTGGCGACCAGCCGCAGGACCAGCCGGTTGCTGTACATGATGATGAAAGGTGTGGCCAGCATGGACAGCACCATCGAGGCCAGGATGGGATTGAGCATGGCCGCATCGATCAGGCCCTGCTGGTGTGTCAGCGTCAGCAGCACGAAGCCGAATTCACCGGCCTGCGTCAGGTACAGCCCGGTGCGCAGTGCCACGCCCATGGTGGCACCCAGGGCGCGGGTGAGCAGGGTGATCAATACCAGCTTGAGCAGCAGAGAAGACGCCATGAGCATCAGGACCAGCGGCCAGCGCTGCCACACGATGCTCCAGTCCAGCATCATGCCGATGGTGATGAAGAAAAGGCCGAGCAGCACGTCGTGAAAAGGGCGGATGTCCGTCTCCACCTGATGCTTGAATTCGGTTTCGGCAATCAGCATGCCGGCCACGAAGGCACCCAGCGCAAGGCTGAGGCCGGCCAGCTCGGTGAGCCAGGCCAGCCCGAGGGTGATCAGCAAGAGGTTGAGCATGAACAGCTCATTGCTCTTGTGGCGCGCGACCTGCGTGAGCCAGCTGCGCATCAGGCGCTGCCCGCCCAGCAGCAGCAGTGCCAAAAGCGCAACTGCCTTGAGCAGGGCCAGGCCGAGCGCACCCAGCAGTTCATTGGCGGGGCTGCCCAAGGCCGGGATCAGCACCAGCAGCGGCACCACGGCCAGGTCCTGGAACAGCAGGATGCCCATGACACGCTTGCCATGTTCGGACTCCAGTTCAAGCCGGTCGGCCATGAGTTTGACCACAATGGCCGTGCTGCTCATGGCCATGACGCCCGAGAGCGCGAGGGCTGCTTGCCAGCTGATCGACCAGAGATCGGGCAGCAGCAGCTGCAACAGGTAGGCACCGGCGAGGGTCAGCAACATGGTGCACACCACTTGCAGCAGGCCCAGACCGAAGACGTGGCGACGCATGGCGCGCAGGCGTGGCAGGTTGAATTCCAGACCGATCGCGAACATCAGGAACACCACGCCGAACTCCGCCAGGTGCCGGATCCCTTCCGAGTTCTGCGCAAGTGCCAGCGCATTGGGTCCGATCACCACGCCGACCGCCAGATAACCCAGCATGGGGGGCAGCTTGAGACTTCGAAAAACCACCACCCCCAGCACAGCCGCCAGCAGGTAGATCAGAGTGAGTTCAAGCCCGGTCATACCCGGATACTAGCAAGCCTACGGGCCCCGATAGAATCCATGCATGAGTGACAGCAAGCCGGTACCCGCACCCCTGGACGCAGACCGTGTGATCCGGCTTGCACACGAAACCCTCGAGATCGAGGCCGCTGCGGTCTTGGGCCTGCGCCAGCGCATCGGCGACCACTTTGCCCAGGCCGTGGGCTTGATGCTCAAGGTGCCCGGACGGGTGGTCGTGATGGGCATGGGCAAGAGCGGGCACATCGGTCGCAAGATGGCGGCCACCCTGGCCTCTACGGGAACCCCCGCCATGTTCGTGCACCCGGCCGAAGCCAGTCATGGTGATCTGGGCATGATCACCGCAGCCGATCTGCTGCTGGCGATCTCCAACAGCGGCGAATCCGAAGAGCTCACGGCCATCCTGCCGGTGCTCAAACGCCAGGGCGTGCCCCTGATCGCCATGACCGGGAATCCCCAGTCCACCCTGGGTCGTCACGCCGACCTCGTGTTGGACACCGGCGTCGAAAAGGAAGCCTGTCCCCTGAACCTTGCACCCACCGCCAGCACCACGGCCCAACTGGCCCTGGGGGATGCCCTGGCGGTTGCTCTGCTGGATGCGCGTGGCTTCAAGGCCGAGGACTTTGCCCGCTCGCACCCTGGCGGCTCGCTGGGGCGCAAGCTGCTCACACATGTCAGCGACGTGATGCGCCAGGGCGATGCCGTGCCCAAGGTCGGCCCCGACGCCGGCTTCAGCATCATCATGCGCGAGATGAGCGCCAAGGGCCTCGGGGCCACCGCCATCGTGGATGCGCAGGACCGGGTGCTGGGCATCTTCACCGATGGCGACCTGCGGCGCCTGCTGGAAAAGGGTGTGGACATGCGCACGGGCAGTGCCCAGCAGTTCATGCACCCCAATCCGGTCACCATCGGGCACGATGCCCTCGCGGTAGAGGCTGCCGAGATCATGGAGGAACGCCGTATCACCAGCGTGCTGGTGGTCGATGGGGAAGGAAGGCTGTGCGGGGCTTTGAACAGCAACGACCTGATGCGTTCGAAAGTCATATGAACCCTCTGCGACCGGCACTGAACTTTGCGCCCGAGCTCTTGCTGCGCGCGCAGGGCGTGCGTGTCGCCTTCTTTGACGTCGACGGCGTGCTGACCGACGGCGGCCTGTACATCGGCGAGAGCGGGGAAAGCCTCAAGCGCTTCAACACGCTCGACGGCCACGGTCTCAAGCTCCTGCAACGCGCCGGCATCACGCCGGCGGTGATCACTGGCCGTGACAGCGCTGCGCTGCGCGTGCGCCTGCAGGCGCTGGGCATCCACCACGTGCACTACGGCACCGAGAACAAGCGCCCGGCAGCTGAGCTGACGCTGCAAGCCCTGGGGCTGGACTGGTCGCAGGCGGCCGCCATCGGAGATGACTGGCCGGATCTGCCGGTCATGCGGCGCTGTGCTTTTGCCTGTGCCCCGGCCAATGCCCACGCCGAAGCGCGCGCCTGTGCGCACCATGTCACCGGGGTGCCGGGCGGGTCGGGCGCGGCCCGCGAGTTTTGCGACCTGCTGCTGGTCGCCAGTGGCCGGTATGCAGAGCTGTTGCAGGAGTACAGCCAGTGATCCGCTTCGTGCGCCTGGCCTGGGACCGGCTGTCGATCTACCTGCCCATCATGCTCATGGGGCTGCTGGCCTTGGGCACCTACTGGCTGGTGCGCAGCGCGCCCACGCCCGAAGTCGGTGTGACAGAGCAGCCCTTGCGTGAGGACCCGGACTACCAGATGGAGCGCTTTTCCATCAAGACTTTCGACGGCAGTGGACGCCTCAAGAGCGAAGTCTATGGTGAGCAGGCCCGCCACTACCCGCACACCGATGTGCTGGAGATCGACCGGGTTCGCATCCGCAGCTTCAACCAGCGTGGTTACCTGACCGTCGCGACGGCCAAACGCGCCCTGGCCAACAACGATGCCACCGAGGTGCAGCTCATCGGCGACGCCCAGGTGGTGCGCGAAGCCACGGTGGACCGCAGCGGCACACCCCTGCCGCGTGTGAGCTTCAGCGGCGAATTCCTGCACGCCTACCTCGAAGAGGAACGCATCAAGTCGCACAAGCCGGTCGAGCTTGTGCGCGGCAGTGACCGCATCACGGCCGACAGCCTGGACTACAGCAATTTCGATCAGGTCATGGAACTGCGCGGGCGCGTGCGCGGCACCCTGCTGCCACCGCCGGAACGCTGAACCGGCCCCGATGCGCAAGCTGGTCTTCATCACGGGCGCGTCCAGCGGCATCGGCCAGGCCCTGGCCTGGCGCTGTTACCAGGCTGGTTACGACCTGGCCCTCGTGGCGCGGCGTGTGCACGAGATGCAGCAGTGGGCCGAGACCCATCAGCTCGAAGCGGCGCGTTATCGCCTGTATGCCGCCGACGTGACGGAGGTGCCCAGCATCGTGGCGGCGGGACAGGCTTGCCTGGCGCAGCAGGGCCTGCCCGACGTGGTGGTGGCCAATGCCGGCATCAGCATCGGGATGGATACGGCCGAGCCCGAAGACCTGGTTGTCATGGCGCGTACCTTTGCCGTCAACAACACCGGCCTGGCCGCCACCTTCCACCCCTTCATCGTGCCCATGCGCCGTCGCGGCGCCGGTCGTCTGGTGGGCGTGGCCAGCGTGGCTGGCATCCGCGGCCTGCCCGGCCATGGGGCCTACTGTGCGAGCAAGGCCGGCGTGATCAGCTATTGCGAAAGCCTGCGCGGCGAACTGCGCGGCAGCGGCGTGCGTGTGGTGACGCTCGCGCCGGGTTACATCAAGACGCCACTGACGCAACAGAACCGCTATCCCATGCCCTTCCTCATGCCGGCGCCGGTGTTTGCCGAGCGCGCCCTCAAGGCGATCGAAGCCGGGGTCAGTTACCGCGTCATTCCCTGGCAGATGGGCGTGGCGGCCAAGTTGCTGCGTCTGCTGCCTGATGCACTGTTCGACCGTCTGCTGGCCGGGCGGCCGCGCCTTTGCTGCGGGTGCTTGGCATGCAGAGACTTTGCGCTGACCCAAAGAAAAAGGCCCCTGACGGGGCCTGCTACGGGAAACGCCAGCGGGCTCAGTAGCCGCGACGACCACCGCCACCACCGCGCGGATTGCCGTAGGGACTGCGGAAGCCACCCTCGCCACCGCCGCCGCCCTCTGCGCCCCCATAACCGCCGCCGCCTTCACGTCGACCGCCGCCGCCGTAACCACCGCCGCCCCCGCCCCCGCCCCCATAACCGCCGGTGCGCGGAGGACGCGGCTCCATGGGACGGGCTTCGTTGACGACGATGCTGCGGCCGCTCAGCGGCTGGCCGTTCATGCCGTTGATGGCGGCCTGGGCCTCTGCATCGCTGCCCATTTCGACGAACCCGAAACCCTTGGAGCGACCGGTGTCGCGTTCCATCATCACCTTGGCGCTGCTGACGGCACCGAACTGGCTGAAGGCCTGTTCCAGGTCGCTGTCGCGAACGGAATAGGCAAGGTTTCCGACGTAAAGTTTATTGCCCATGCGGGGACTCCTGAAAAACCAAAAACAAGCGATGGAGTCCCAGAAACGCAATCAATTCGTATCGACGAATGCGAATTCGGCAGATCACCGCCATCTTCGTGAGCAGCCTCCCAGCCGTCACATTTTTATTATTGGCACAGAAATCCGGTTCAGACAAGGTGCCCCAGCCTAGGAAAAACCATGAAAAAAGGACCCGCACAGGGTCCTTTTTTTGGGGGGTCTGGAGCTTAGTAGCTGCTGCGGCCACCGCCGTAGCCACCACCGCCGCCTTCACGACGACCGCCGCCGCCGCCATAACCGCCGCCACCACCACCACCGTAGCCGCCACCACCGCCGCCGCCGTAACCACCACCGCCGCCACCGCTACGGGGGGGGCGGGCTTCCATCGGGCGGGCCTCATTGACGACCAGGGCGCGGCCACCCTGTTGTTGGCCGTGCAGGGCGGCGATCGCGGCTTGCGCCTCGGCATCACTGCCCATTTCGACAAAACCGAAACCCTTGGAACGGCCGGTGTCGCGCTCCATCATGACCTTGGCGCTGTTGACGTTGCCGTACGCGGAAAAGGCGCGCTGCAGGTCTTCGTCACGGAAGGAATAGGGCAGGTTGCCCACGTAAAGTTTGTTGCCCATGAAGGGGCTCCTCAAAAAGACTCAGGGAAGGCGATGGAGTCCGATAGCCGCGAGCAACAAACCAAGCAAGACTTGAAGAAGACGCAAAACCGACGAATCACCGCAATTTCGCACCGCCTTGCGGCGATGCGTCAGGTGATTATGGGGCCGGGTTCACAGTTTGCGCGGTTTGTCCAGTGCCGCCGGTCCAGAATGCGCGAAATTTATGGCCTGGACGCCACAGTAGGCGGCTCGTCCAGGGGTTAGCCCTTACCAATTGACCTCGCGGTCCGGGGTGGCACCGATCTTGTGGATCGACAGGTCAGCACCGTCGAATTCCTCTTCCTGGCTCAGGCGTAGCCCCATGGCCAGCTTGAGCGCGCCGTAGACCACGAAACCGCCGAGCAAGGCCCAGAGCACCCCGAGTGCGGTGCCGATCAGCTGAGCGGTGAAGCTCACCCCGCCCAGCCCGCCCAGCGCCTGGCTGCCGAAAATCCCGGCCGCGATGCCGCCCCAGGTCCCGCACAGGCCGTGCAAGGGCCAGACGCCCAGCACGTCATCGATCTTCCATTTGTTCTGCGTCAGCGTGAACAGGATGACGAAGATGGCACCGGCCACACCGCCGATCACCAGCGCGCCCAGCGGGTGCACGAGGTCGGAGCCGGCACAGATGGCCACCAGCCCGGCCAGCGGGCCGTTGTGCACGAAACCGGGGTCGTTCTTACCCAGGGCGAGCGCCGCCAGCGTGCCGCCGGCCATGGCCATGAGCGAGTTGACCGCCACCAGACCCGAGATCTTGTCCAGCGTCTGCGCGCTCATGACGTTGAAGCCGAACCAGCCCACGGTCAGCACCCAGGCGCCCAGGGCCAGGAAGGGGATGCTCGAGGGCGGGTGGGCCGAGACACCGCCGTCCTTGCGGTAGCGGTTGTAGCGTGCACCCAGCAGCAGCACGGCGGGCAGGGCGATCCAGCCGCCGACGGCGTGGACCACGATGCTGCCGGCGAAGTCATGGAACTCCGCACCGGTCGTGGCCTGGATCCAGGCCTGCACGCCCAGGCCCTGGTTCCAGACGATGCCCTCGAAGAAGGGGTAGACGAAACCCACGATGACCGCGGTGGCGATCAGCTGCGGCCAGAACTTGGCGCGCTCGGCAATGCCGCCCGAGATGATGGCCGGGATGGCCGCCGCGAAGGTCAGCAGGAAGAAGAACTTCACGAGCTCATAACCGTTCTTGGCCACCAGCTCTTCGGCGCCGACCAGGAAGCCCGTGCCATAGGCCACACCGTAGCCGACCAGGAAATAGACCACGGTCGAGACCGAGAAGTCCACGAGGATCTTGACCAGGGCGTTGACCTGATTCTTGCGCCGGACCGTGCCCAGTTCCAGAAAGGCAAAGCCCGCGTGCATGGCCAAGACCATGATGGCACCGAGCAAGATGAACAGGGCATCGGCGCCCTGCTTTAGTGCGTCCATGTTGAGATCTCCAGATAAATTGCTTGTGTCTGGTGCAGAAACCAGAAAATTCGAGAGGTGCACCAATCTCAAGCAAAAACCGAACCAACAAGCGCCAAGAGTGTGCGGGATGTGCACCAAGGCAGGACGACAGGTGAGCTGAAGCAGAAGACTAAAATCCCAAGGTGGAAGCATTTCTGATCTCGACCGGCCTGGTCGCGCTAGCCGAGATGGGCGACAAGACCCAGCTCCTGGCCCTCCTCCTCACCCTCAAATTCCGCCGTCCCTGGCCCATCGTGGCCGGCATCTTCGTGGCCACCGTGGTCAACCACGCGCTGGCTGGCGCGGTCGGCGCCTGGGTGACCAGCTGGCTCGGGCCGGTCTGGCTGCGCTGGATCCTGGGCCTGTCCTTCCTGGCCATGGCGGCCTGGATGCTGATCCCCGACCGCATCGACGAGGACGACGATCCCCAGCGCTACGCGCGCTGGGGGGTGTTCGGCACCACCGCGATCGCCTTCTTCCTGGCCGAGATGGGCGACAAGACGCAGATCGCCACCGTGATGCTCGCGGCGCAGTACAGCGGCTGGCTCTGGGTGGTGCTGGGCACCACGCTGGGCATGATGCTGGCCAACGCGCCCGTGGTCTGGCTGGGCGAGCGTCTCACTCGGCGCATCCCTGTCGCCCTGCTGCACCGGATGTCTGCGCTGGTGTTTGCCGTGCTGGGCGTGGTCACGCTGCTCGGCTGGGTGGGCTGAACCCTTTCAGCCGGCGGGCTTGCGGCGGTAGATCAGGTAGTAGCTCAGGCCCACCAGCACACTGCCGCCGAGCAGGTTGCCGGCGATCACCGGCAGCAGATTGCCCAGCATGCCCGTCCAGGTGACGGGCGGTAGGGCGGCCAAGCCCGCAGGCCCGAAATGCTGCAGCAGCATGGCCAGGGGCATGAAGTACATGTTCGCGATGCTGTGCTCAAAGCCCGCGGCGACAAAAGCCGCAATGGGCGGCAGCACGGCCACGGCCTTGTCCACCACGCTGCGTCCGGCCATGGCCATCCAGACCGCCATGCAGACCAGCACATTGCAGAGCACGCCGCGGAAAAAAGCCTGCACGGGCGAGAGCTCCTGCTTGGCCAGCGCGATCTTCACCACGGTCTGCCCGATGGCGCCGCCGTTGAGCCCCGTGTGGCCGCTGGCAAAGACCAGCAGAGCCAGACCCGCGGCGCCGACGAAATTCGCGGCACAGACCAGCACCCAGTTGCGCAGCAGCTCGCGGCTCGTGATGCGGCCGTCGGCCCAGGCCATGGCCAGCAGGTTGTTGCCGGTGAACAGCTCGGCGCCGGCCACCACGACCAGCAGCAGGCCGAGCGAGAACACCAGCCCGCCCAGCAGCGCGCTCGTCGCAAAGCCCAGTGTCGCGTCGGATCTCACGAGCGCGAACAGCATGGCGCCCAGGCCGATGAAGGCGCCGGCCAGCACCCCGAGCATCAGCAGTTGCAAGGTGGGCAGCCGGGCCTTGGTGACGCCCACCGATTCGATGCGCTGGGCGATCTGGGCCGGCGCATAGGCGTCGGAGCCGTAGAGTTCATTGGGGTCGGCCATGGGCGTACTCCTGCAGACACTTGGACTTATACTAAGCCCGGCGCCGATTTGACCCCGATTGCGGGCGCCGGAACCCTGGAGTTCCGAAGTTCAGCTAAAGAGGCGGGTGTTTCGAATTCGGAGACCCGGCCCGGCTGAACTGCCGCGCCGGGTCTTGTTTTTTGCCATCCCCATGCTGATTGCCCAGTCCCAGACGATGACTTTCGACGCCGCCCTGCCCTTGCAGAGCGGCGCGAACATCCGTGGCTACACCCTGGCCTACGAGACCTACGGCAGGCTCAACGCCGACAAGTCCAACGTCGTGCTGATCTGCCACGCGCTCAACGCCTCGCATCACGTCGCCGGCGTCTACGAAGGCCAGCCCAAGAGCGAGGGCTGGTGGGACAACATGATCGGTCCGGGCAAGCCGGTCGACACCGACCAGTTCTTCGTCATCGGCGTCAACAACCTCGGCTCCTGCTTCGGCTCCACCGGGCCCATGCACGTGAACCCCGACACAGGCAAGGTCTACGGCGCCGATTTCCCCGTGGTCACGGTGGAAGACTGGGTCAACGCGCAGGCGCGCCTGCTCGATGCGCTGGGCATCGAGCAGCTGGCGGCGGTCATGGGTGGCAGCCTCGGTGGCATGCAGGCCCTGAGCTGGGCGCTGCAGTACCCGGGCCGCGTGCGCCACGCCGTGGTGGTGGCCAGCGCGCCCAACCTCAACGCCGAGAACATCGCCTTCAACGAAGTGGCGCGCCGCGCCATCGTGACCGACCCCGATTTCCACGGCGGGCATTTCTACGAACATGGTGTGGTGCCCAAACGCGGCCTGCGCATCGCGCGCATGATCGGCCACATCACCTACCTCAGCGACGACGTCATGAACGAGAAGTTCGGGCGCCAGCTCAGAGAGGGTATCGATCTCAAGTACAGCACGCAGGACATCGAGTTCCAGATCGAGAGCTATCTGCGCTACCAGGGCGACAAGTTCAGCGAGTACTTCGACGCCAACACCTACCTGCTGATCACGCGCGCGCTCGATTATTTCGATCCCGCGCGCCGCCACGACGGCAACCTCAGCCGTGCCCTGGCCGCCGCGCGCTGCCAGTTCCTGCTCGTGAGCTTCACGACCGACTGGCGCTTCTCGCCGGCACGCAGCCGCGAGATCGTCAAGGCCCTGCTCGACAACCGGCACGAGGTGTCCTATGCCGAGATCGACGCGCCGCACGGGCACGACGCCTTCCTGCTCGACGATGCGCGCTACATGAACCTGGTGCGCGCCTATTTCGGCAACATCGCCGCGGAGGCTGCATCATGAGCGACCGCAGCACACTCGAAGCCATTGCCAGCCTCGTGCCGCCCGGATCACGCGTGCTCGACCTGGGCTGTGGCGACGGCGCGCTGCTCGCGCACCTGCAGGCCACGCGCGGTTGCTCCGGCTATGGCATCGAGATCGCGGACGACAATGTGCTGGCCTGCACGCGGCGCGGCGTCAACGTGATCCAGCTCAACCTGGACGAGGGCCTGTCCATGTTCGGCGACCAGAGCTTCGACGTGGTGCTGCAGATCGATACTCTGCAGCACCTGCGCAATGCCGAGACCGTGCTGCGCGAGACCGCGCGCGTGGGGCGTACCGGCATCGTGGCCTTCCCCAACTTCGCGCACTGGCCCAACCGGCTCAGCGTGCTGCTCGGACGCATGCCCGTGACGCGCCGCCTGCCCTACCAGTGGTACGACACACCCAATATCCGCGTGGGCACGCATGCCGACCTCGAGGTGCTGGCCCAGCGCAACGGCCTGCAGATCCTCGACAGCTTCGGCCTGCACAACGGCCGCCTGATCCGCCGGCTGCCCAATCTGCGCGCGAGCACGGCGGTGCTGAAGTTTTCCCGCTGACGAACCGCGTCGTTCAGACCCGCAGGTCGGCGCCGCGCGTCTCGGGCAGGAAGAACCAACCCACGACCAGGGCCAGGCAGAGCAAGGCCGTCGGGTAGCCCAGGCCCAGCAGCACGCTGCCGGTCTGGCCCGCGATCAGCGTGACCATATAGGGCGAGAGCCCGCCGATCCAGCCCGCGGCCAGGTTGTGCGGCAGGCCGACGGCGGTGTAGCGCGTGCGCGCCGGGAACAGCTCGGACAGCATGGCCGTCTGCGGCCCCGTGACCAGGGCCACAGCCAGTACTGGGATCAAGAGCAGGGCAAACACGAGCAGGGGCTGATCGGCCACCCGGGCCAGGACGGCGTAGACGGGAAGGATGGAGACCGCGCCCAGCAGCAGGCCGGCCAGCACCACGGGGCGGCGCCCGTAGCGGTCGGACAGCGCGCCGCAGACATAGGTCAGCGGAAACAGGCAGAAGGTGGCGGCGAGCGTGACCCAGCCGGCCAACACCGGGTCCATCTGGACCACGGTCTTGAGATAGACCGCCGCATAGACCTGGGAGCAGAAGAAAAGCAGGCCGCCGCCGGCCGAGACGCAGAAGAACAGCAGGGCCATGCGGCCCAGGGTGTGGCGGTCGCGCAGGCAGTCGCGCAACGGCGTCTTGGCCAGCTTCTGGCTCTGGCTCAGTTCGGTGAAGACCGGTGACTCGTGCAGGGCCAGGCGGGCCTTGACGCTGGCCAGCAGCAACACGGCCGAGAACAGGAAGGGGATGCGCCAGCCCCATTCCTTGAAATCGGCCTCGCTGAGCCAGGTCTGCAGCAGCACCAGTTGCAGCGTCGAGGCCAGGATGCCCAGGCCGCCCATCCATTGCAGCACGCTGGTGGAAGCGCCACGGCTTGCGACGGGTGCATGCTCGGCCAGGTAGACGTTGGCACCGCCGATCTCGCCGCCCATGGCCAGACCCTGGACCAGGCGCAGGGCCAGCAAGGCGCCGGTCGCCCACCAGCCCCATTGGGCGTGCGTGGGCAGCAGGCCGACCAGGAAGGTGGCCACGCCCATGATGGCGATGGTGGCGATGAAGACCTTGCGCCGGCCATAGCGGTCGCCGAAGGAGCCGAACAGGGCCGCACCCAGCGGCCGCACCACCATGCCCATGCCGAAGGTGGCCAGGCTGTAAAGCAGGCCGGCCACGGGGTCGTCGGCCGGGAAGAACAGCACGGCAAAGTGCACGGCCAGGGTGGCGAAGGTCAGGAAGTCGTACCACTCGATGAAGGTGCCGAAGCAGGCGGCCAGGGCCACCTTGCGGTAGCGGGCTTCTTCGGCGGGGCTGGCGGGGGGCTGGTTCAAGCGGGGCTCCGGTTGGGGTCCTGTGGGCAATCGCCTAATATAGCGGCGCGGCGCCCGCCGCCCCGCCAGGAGCCTGCCCATGAACGCCCGCCTTCCTGCCCGTGCCTTCGAGCCCGAACGCGCACTGGCCGAAATCAGCCAGACCTGGGACCGCGAGATCGTGCCCCAGCTGCAGGACTACATCGCCGTGCCCGCGAAGTCGCCGATGTTCGATCCGCAATGGGCGCAACACGGTTACATCGACACCGTGGTACGCAACGCCGCGGCCTGGGTCGAGGCACAGAAGGTCGAGGGCCTGAAGCTCGAAGTCATCCGCCTCGAGGGCCGCACGCCGGTGCTCTTCTTCGAGCTGCCCGCGAGCCGCGGCGCCGGTGATGCCGAGGTATCCGCCCAGACCGTGCTCATGTATGGTCATCTGGACAAGCAGCCGGAGTTCAGTGGCTGGCGCAAGGACCTCGGCCCCTGGACGCCGAAGTACGAGGACGGCAAGCTCTATGGCCGCGGCGGTGCCGACGACGGCTACGCGGTCTATGCCAGCATCGCCGCCCTCCAGGCGCTCAAGAGCCAGCAGCTCGCGCACCCGCGCGTCGTCGGGCTCATCGAGACCTGCGAGGAAAGCGGTTCCTACGATCTGCTGCCCTATGTCGACGCCCTGCGTGCCCGTCTGGGTGATGTGGGCCTGGTGGTCTGCCTGGACTCGGGCGCCGGCAACTACGACCAGCTCTGGCTCACGACCAGCCTGCGCGGCATGGCCAGCGGCGTGCTCAAGGTCGAGATCCTGAGCGAGGGCGTGCATTCGGGCGACGCCAGCGGCGTCGTGCCCTCGAGCTTTCGCATCATGCGCCAGGTGCTCGATCGGCTCGAAGACAGCAAGACCGGGCGTCTGCTGCCGCACAGTTTTCACTGCGAGGTACCGGCCGAGCGCATGGAACAGGCGCGCGCCACGGCCGCCATCCTGGGCGAGGAGCTCTACAAGCGCTTTCCCTGGGTGCATTACGACTGTGAGGGCGAGACGCGTCTGGCCCTGCCCATGACCACCGATCCCGTGCAGGCCCTGCTCAACCGCACCTGGGCGCCGACGCTCAGCGTCACGGGCGCCGAAGGCCTGCCGGACCTGCAGAACGCCGGCAATGTGCTGCGCCCCTACACGGCCTTCAAGCTCTCGCTGCGCCTGCCGCCGCTGGTGGAGGCGGCCACGGCCGTGCAGGAGCTCAAAGCCCTGCTCGAGGACAACGCGCCCTACCAGGCGCGCGTGACCTTCGAAGGTCTGGGTTCGGCCACGGGCTGGAACGCGCCCGAGACCGCGCCCTGGTTCGGCCGCGCGCTGGACGCGGCTTCGCGCAACTTCTACGGTGCGTCCTGCGGCTACATCGGCCAGGGCGGCACCATCCCGCTGATGAACATGCTGTCGCGCGGTTTTCCCAAGGCGCAGATGATGGTCTGCGGCGTGCTGGGCCCCAAAAGCAATGCGCACGGCCCCAATGAATTCCTGCACGTACCCTATGCGCGCCGCCTCACGGCCGCGGTGGCCCAGGTCATCGCGCAGATGCCCTGAGGAACACCATGCAGGAATCCACGCTGACCACCTATGTCGCCTCCGATGGCGACAACCTGGCCATCCAGGACTGGCCGCTCGATCCCGGCACCCGCCTGCGCGGTGTGGTGCTCATCGTGCACGGCCTGGGCGAACACGCGGGCCGCTACGACGAACTCGCGCGTCGCCTCAATGACTGGGGTTTCGCCGTGCGTGGCTACGACCACTACGGCCATGGCGAATCAGGCGGCCTGCGCGGCGGCCTGCCTTCGGACCAGCGCCTGGTCGAAGACCTGGCCGACGTGCTGGGCAGCACGCGCCGCCGCCTGGACGCCGGCACACCGCTGATCGTGCTGGGCCACAGCATGGGCGGGCTGGTGGCCGCGCATCTGGTGGCGCGCCAGCTCGGGCGCGTCGACGGCCTGGTGCTGTCCTCACCGGTGCTCGACCCGGGGCTCAACGCGCTGCAGAAATTCCTGCTCGCGGTGCTGCCCTCCGTGGTCCCCGACCTGCGCGTGGGCAACGGGCTCGATCCGAAGTGGATTTCACATGACCCGCAGGTGGTCCGCGCCTACCAGCAGGACAAGCTCATCCACGACCGCATTTCGGGCCGGCTCGCGCGCTACATCGCCGACACCGGGCCGCAGGTGCTGGCGGCCGCGCCGCGCTGGGAAGTCCCGACCCTGCTGATGTACGCGGGCCAGGACAAGCTGGTCAGCCCGCGCGGCAGCGCGGCCTTTGCCCAGGCCGCACCGGCACGCGTCGTCGAGGCGCACTGCTATGCCGAGCTCTACCACGAGATCTTCAACGAACTCGAGCGCGAGCCGGTCTACGCCCGGCTGCAGGCCTGGCTGGACCGCTGGTTCGCCTGAGCGGCCTCAGGCCTGGCACGCGGCCTGGCGGTGCCAGGCCAGCCAGAGCAGGGCCAGGCCGGTCAAGGCCACCGGCAGCAGCGAGCCGACGTTGAGCCACCACCAGCCCTGGGTGGTGACCAGCGCGCCCGAGGCGAAGGACGTCAGCGCCATCACGGCAAACACCACGAAGTTGATGGCCGCCTGGGCCCGGTCTTTTTCCTCCGGGCGGTAGGCCTGCAGGGCCAGCGTGGTGCTGCCCGTGAAGAGGAAGTTCCAGCCCACACCGAGCAGGAAGAGCGCGATCAGGAACTGCTGCAGGTCCACCCCGCTGAGCGCGACCACGATGCAGAGGACGTTGAGCAGCACGCCCACGCCCATGATGGCCAGGGTACCGTAGCGCTTGATCAGATGGCCGGTGAAGAAGCCCGGCGCGAACATGCCGATCACATGCCATTCGAGCACCAGGGCCGCGTCGTCGAAGGGAAAGCCGCAGACCTGCATGGCCAGCGGGGTGGCGGCCATCAACAGGTTCATGACGCCAAAGCCCAGCGAGGCGCCCACGGCGGCGACGAAAAACAGGGGCTGGCGCGCGATGTCCCAGATCGGGCGGCCGAGGGATGCGCCGGCGGCCGGTCTGGGCACGGGCGGGAAGGTCACGAAGGCCATGAGCAGCAGGCCCAGCAAGGCCACGACGGCCAGGGCCAGGTAGGCGCCGGCAAACGGGACGCTGAGCAGATCGCGGGTGTACATGGCCAGATTCGGCCCGGCGATGGCGCCGATCAGCCCCCCGGCCAGCACCAGGGACACGGCCTTCTCGCGGTACGTCGCCACCACGAGCTCGGCGGCGGCGAAACGGTAAAGCTGGCCGTTGGCGCTGTAGTAGCCGGCGATGACGGTGGCGGTGATCAGCAGCCAGAAATTGCGGCTCCAGGCTGCGTAGGCACAGAGCAGGGCCGAGCCCAAGGCGACGAGCAGACCGATCTGGAACGAGGCCTGCCGACCCCAGCGCGACTGGCTGCGCGCCACCAGGCCGGTGCTCAATGCGCCACCGACCACATAACCCATCACCGGCAAGGTGGCCATCCATCCCTTGGGCGCGAGCGCCAGGCCGACGAGGCCGTTGATGGCGATGAAGACGATGTTGTTGGTGAAGAACAGGCCCTGGCAGACGGCGAGCAGCGCAAGGCGATGGTTCATGGTGAGCGCTTCAGAGGGTGAGCGCAGCCAGGGCGGCCAGGGGCGCGGTCTCAGCCCGCAGGGTGCGCGGCCCCAGGCTCACGGGCACGAAGCCCGCCGCACGCGCAGCCTGCTCCTCCGCCGGGCTCAAGCCCCCCTCGGGGCCGGAGAGAAAGAGGACCGGACCCTCGTCGAGCCGCGCGCGCTGCTGCGCCAGCGGCAGGCTGTCGGCCTGCAGCGAGAGCAGCAGGCGCTGGCGCGGTAGTTCGCTGCCCAGCCAGGCGGGCAGGGTCTGCAGGGCCGGCACGGGCGGGACGCGGTTGCGGCCGCACTGTTCGCAGGCGGCCACCGCGATGGCCTGCCAGTGCTTGCGTTTCTTGTCCGCGCGTTCGCCGCTCAGGCGCAGCACGCTGCGCTCGGTCTGCAAGGGCTGCAGGCTGGCCGCGCCCAGCTCGGCGGCCTTCTCGACCAGCCAGTCCATGCGCTCGTTGGCCGGCACGCCCAGGGCCAGGTGCACGGCACGCGGCGCTTCGCGCTCGACGGCCGTGTGCGAGACGATCCGGGCCTCCACCTCGCTGCGGCCCATGCGCGTGACCGTGGCTTCGTGCTCGCCGCCTTCGCCGTTGAAGAGGGTGATGGTGTCGCCGGGCTGCAGGCGCAGCACCTGCACGTGGCGCGCGGCGCCCTCGGGCAGCGTCAGGGTGGTGCCGGGCGTCAGCGGCGTGGGGCAGTGAAAGCGGGGCATTTAGACCCGACCGTAGGCGTAGCCGCTGACTTCGCTGATCCCTTCGACCTCGTCGACCAGGCGCAGCAGGGGCTTGAGCTCGATGTAGCGCGCGCAGGTGGCGCGGATGTAGGCGATGAAACGCGGCGCATCGGCCAGGTACTGGGGTTTGCCGTCACGCAGGGTGAGCCGCGCGAAGATGCCCGCGACTTTCAGGTGACGCTGCAGGCCCATCCATTCGACGCCGCGGTAGAACTCGCCGAAATCGTCGCCGACCGGTAGGCCGGCCTTGCGGGCCTGCTGCCAGTAGCGGATGGTGACGTCGAGCACGAAGTCCTCCTCCCAGGAGAGAAAGGCGTCGCGCATCAGGCTCGCGATGTCGTAGGTGATGGGGCCGTAGACGGCGTCCTGGAAGTCCAGCACACCCAAGCGCGTCTCTGCGCTGTCGCCCGGCATCATCAGGTTGCGTGGCATGAAATCGCGGTGCACATAGACCGCCGGCCAGGCGAGGTTGCGTTCGATGATGAGGTCGAACATCCGGTCCAGGGTCTCGCGCCGCTTGCCTTCGACAGTCACAGCGCGGTGGCGGGCCAGATACCATTCGGGGAACAGTTCGAGTTCACGCCGCAGCAGCGCCGTGTCGTAGGGCGGCAGCACATCCGCACGGGAGGCCTGTTGCCAGGCCACCAGTGCGTCCACGGCGCGCAGGTACAGCGGCAGGTTGGCCGGGGCCCGCTCCTTGTCAATGGCCTGCATCATGGTCTGGCCACCCAGGTCGGACAGCAGCATGAAGCCCTGGGCCTCGTTCCAGTCCAGCACCTGCGGCACATGCAGGCCGGCCTGTGCCATCAGCCCGGCGATCTGCACGAAGGGGCGGCAGTTCTCCTTCTCGGGTGGCGCGTCCATGATGATGCGCGTGCCACCAGCGGCATCGATACGGAAATAGCGGCGAAAACTGGCATCGGCCGAGGCCGGGCGCAGGGTGGCGGGCTGCAGTTGCTGGATTGCCGACAGCCCGTCGAGCCAGTGCTGGAAGGCGGCGGCACGCTCGGGGCTGGGCCAGGAGATGGGGCTGGAAGTAGGGGCGCTCATGGATAATCCATTCTACAAACCCTGCTTCTCCGGATCGCCCGCTTTGCCCCGCCTCTCCCGTCCTGCCCTGAACCCGCTGGCGCTGCTGCTCTGTGCGCTCTGGCACGGCTCCGCGGCGCAGGCGCAGAGCCCGTCCGAGACGCCCTTGCAGCTGCGCGTCAGCCCCATGCTGGCCGAGTCCCTGAGCCCGCAGCAGCGTACCGCCTCGCCGACCTACGTCTACGGCGAGCGCCTGTCGGCCGAGAGCGACACCGAGATCGTGTTCGAAGGCGGTGTGGAGTTCCGGCGGGCCGACCTGACGATCCGGGCCGATCGCCTGGAGTACGACCAGGCGCGCGATCTCGCCCGGGCCCGCGGCGACGTGCGTGTGAACCAGGCGGGCAATGTCTTCGAGGGCCCGGCGCTGGATCTGCGCATCGACGCCTTCGAGGGCTCTTTCGACCAGGCCCGCTACCGCCTGCTGTCCAACGATGCCCATGGCGAGGCCGAGCGCATCGATTTCCTCGACGACAAGCGCGCCGTGGTGCGCAATGCCACCTTCACGACCTGCCAGCGCGAACCCGGCCCGGACTGGATGCCGGCCTGGATGCTGCGCGCGGCCACGCTGCGCCTGGACAGCGAGGAGGAGACGGCCGAGGCCGAGGACGTGACGGTGAGTTTCCAGAACGTGCGCGTGGTGGGGCTGTCGTCCATGACCTTTCCGCTGACCGAGAAGCGCAAGTCAGGTTTTCTCTCGCCGACCTTCAGCGCTGACAACATCAGCGGCACGTCGGTCACGGCGCCCTACTACTGGAACATTGCCCCCAATCGCGACGCGACCTTCTATCCCACGGTCATGAGTCAGCGCGGCGTCAACTATGGCGGCCAGTTCCGCTATCTCGAGGCAGGGTATGCCGGCCAGCTGCGCGCCGACTACATGCCGGCAGACAAGCTGCGCGACCGCGACCGCTGGGGCCGTTCCTTCCAGCACAGGGGTGCGATCTCGGATGCGTCCTTGGGTGGCCTGGGTCTCAATCTCAACCTCAACCGTGTCAGCGACGACAACTACTGGCGCGATTTCCCGCGCGCCACCTCATCCCTGACCCAGCGCCTGCTGGCCAACGACGTCGGTCTGAACTGGAACCGCGGGCCCTACTCGGCCACCTTGCGCACGCTGCAGTGGCAGACGCTGCAGGATCCGCTGGCGCCCATCGTGCCACCCTACAACCGGCTGCCGCAGATTGTGGCGCGCTACACCCAGCCGGATGCCGCAGGTTTCGATGTCGGGCTGGAGGCGGATTACACCGATTTTCAGGCGAATGCTCTGCTGACCGGTCAGCCGAATGCGCAGCGCAGCGTGATGAAGGGGCAGCTCGGCTATCCCATGCTGGGCTCGGCCGGCTTCATCATCCCGCGCATGTCCGTCCATTCGGTCAATTACAACTTTGATAGGGCGCTGGCCAACGGCCAGCGCCAGGCGGGGCGCACGGTGCCGACCTACAGCCTGGACACCGGTCTGGTCTTCGAGCGCGACGCCAGCTATTTCGGTAGCGGTTTTCGCCAGACCCTGGAGCCGCGTCTGTTTTATACCTATACGCCCTATGTCGAGCAGAATCACCTGCCCAACTACGACTCGGGCCTGCTGGACTTCAACTTCGCGAGCATCTACAGCGAGAACGCCTTTGTCGGCAACGACCGCATCGCCGACAACAATCTGCTGACCGGGGGCCTGTCGACACGACTGCTGGACCCGGACACCGGTGCCGAAATCCTGCGTCTGGGCATCGCGCAGCGGCTGCGCTTCGAGGACCAGCGTGTCACCCTGCCCGGTGGCACGGCATCACCCAAGGGTGTGAGCGACATCCTGCTGGGCGCGGGCCTGACCATCGATCCGCGCTGGAATCTGGACAGCACGGTGCAATACAACCAGAAGACCGGCGAGTCGGAGCGTTCCACGCTCAGCATGCGCTACAACCCGAGCAACTACCGCGTGGTCAACGTGGCCTATCGCTACCAGCGCAACCTCAGCGAGCTCGTCGACATCGGCTGGCAGTGGCCGCTCAACGACCTCTGGGGCGACAAGGGACGGGACCTGGGCCGTGGCCAGGGCCAGGGCCCGGGGCGCTGGTACAGCGTGGGGCGCCTGAACTACAGCATGCAGGACGACAAGCTGGTCGATTCCATCATCGGCTTCGAATACGATGCGGGGTGTTGGCTGGGCCGTGTCGTGCTCGAGCGCTTGCAGACCGGTCTGGCGACAAGCACCCGACGCATCATGTTCCAGCTCGAGCTGGTGGGTTTCTCGCGCGTGGGTATCGACCCGCTGCAGTCGCTACAAAGAAACATCCCCCGCTATCAGTTCCTGCGCGAGCAGGTGACGGCGCCGAGCCGCTTCAGCAATTACGATTGACCCATGACAGTTTTCCGTTTCCCGGCCTTCCTGCTGGCCGTCCTGTTGGCTGGTGCTCCGGCATGGGCCCAGGGCCTGCGTACGCCCGGTGCTGCGGCGTCGGCACCGGCCCTGACCGAACCCGCCGTGCTGGTGCCCGGTGTGCGCTCGGCCGACTTCATCGTGGCCGTGGTCAATGCCGAGCCCATCACCAACCAGCAGGTCAGCGCCCAGGTCGAGCGCATCCGTCGCCAGCTTGCGGCCCAGCGCCAGCCCCAGCCCGACCTGCGTGAGCTGGCACGCCAGGTGCTCAATCAGCTGATCAATGACCGTGCCCAGCTGCAGCTCGCCAAGGAAAGCGGTATCAAGGTCGACGAACCCTCGATCGACCAGGCTGAACAGACCGTGGCCAGCCAGAACCAGCTCACGGTGGCGCAGCTCAGGCAGCAGCTGCAGAGCGAAGGGATCGCCTATGCGAGCTTTCGCGAGCAGCTCAGCGACCAGTTGCTGCTGACGCGCCTGCGCGAGCGTGAAGTTGAGTCGCGGGTGCGCGTGAGCGACGTGGAAGTGGACCAGTACCTGGCGGAGCAGCAGCTGGCCAGCGATCCGGCGCGCCAGCTCATCCACATCGCGCACATCCTTGTGGCCGTGCCCGAGAACGCCGACGAAGCACAGCTGAAGGAGCGGCAGGCCAAGGCCGAGCGCGCCCTGCAGCGCGCACGCAACGGCGAGGACTTTGCCGCCTTGGCGCGCGAGTTCTCCGACGCCTCCGACCGCGCCAACGGGGGGCAGCTCGGCCTGCGGCCCGCCGATCGCTATCCCGGCCTGTTCTTCGACGCCGTGCGCACGCTGGCGCCCGGTGGTGTGGCGGGCCTGGTGCGTTCCGGGGCCGGCTTTCATGTGCTCAAGCTGATCGAGCGGCGCCAGCCCGGCCTGCCGCCCACCACGGTCACCCAGAGCCGTGCGCGTCACATCTTGCTGGTGCCCAGCACCCAGCTCAGCGAGGCCCAGGCACGCGACAAGCTCAATGATTTCCGTCGCCGCATTGTCAGCGGCGAGACCGACTTCGCGAGCCTGGCGCGCCAGCACTCACAGGATGGCAGCGCCGCCCAGGGCGGCGAACTGGGCTGGGCCAACCCCGGCATGTTCGTGCCCGAGTTCGAGCGCGCCATGGACCAGCTCGCCCCCGGGCAGATCAGCCAGCCGCTGATCTCGCGCTTCGGTGTGCACCTGATCCAGTTGATCGAGCGTCGCAACGCGACCTTGAGCGAGCGTGAGCAGCGCGAACTCGTACGCGGCATGCTGCGCGAGCGCAAGATTGCCGAGGCCTACGAGAACTGGGTGCGCGACGTGCGCGCGCGCGCCTATGTGGAGCTGCGCGAAGCACCGCAGCAGTAGCCTCGTGAAACACATACCGCGCAAGCGCTTCGGTCAGCACTTCCTGGCCGACGACGCCATCATCGACGGCATCGTGCGCGCCATCGATCCCCGCCCGGGCCAGGCCATGGTCGAGATCGGCCCCGGCCTGGCTGCCCTGACCCAGCCTCTGGTGGAGCGGCTGGGGCGACTCATGGTGATCGAACTGGACCGCGACCTGGCCGCGCGCCTGCGCAACCATGGGCAGCTCGAAGTCATCGAGTCCGACGTGCTGCGGGTCGACTTCACCGAGCTCGCGCGCCGGCACGGGACGACCAGGCTGCGCGTGGTCGGCAATCTGCCCTACAACATCTCCACCCCCATCCTTTTCCACCTGCTCGAACATGTGGCCGTGGTCGAGGACCAGCACTTCATGCTGCAGAAGGAGGTCATCGACCGCATGGTGGCCGAGCCCGCCACGGCCGATTACGGCCGTCTGAGCGTGATGCTGCAGTGGCGCTATGCCATGGAGAACGTGCTCTTCGTGCCGCCCGAAAGCTTCGACCCGCCCCCGCGCGTGGACAGCGCCGTGGTGCGCATGGTGCCGCACGCGCAACCCGCGGTGCTGGATCAGAAGCGCCTGGAGGAGATCGTCCAGGTCGCCTTCAGCCAGCGCCGCAAGATCCTGCGCCACACGCTGGGACGCTGGCTGGAGGCAAAGGGCGTCGACCAGCCCTTCGACCTGCAGCGCCGCGCCGAAGAAGTGCCGGTGGCCGAGTACATCGCGCTGGCGCAGATCTCGCCCGCATGAAAAAGGCCACTGCGTTGCAGTGGCCTTGATCGGGGGCGCCGTGGATCCGGCTCGGCCGGTCCGCCGGCGCCGCCCCCTGGGGGGTGACGCGCCGCAGGCGCGGCTCAGGGGGAGCTTTTACGCGGCAGCGAGCCAATAACCCGCATTGAACGGGCTGCTCATGCGCAGCGCCAGCGGCGACACGTCGAGCAACTTGTCGGTCGGCATCTTCTCGCCACCCTCTTCAGCCGTCTCGAGGCTGGTGCCGGTGGCGACGGCCTCGCTGGCCACGCCCTCTGCCTTAGCCTCGTTCGCCCGTTCTGCTTGGCTGGTTTGTGCAGAACGGGCTACAGAAAAGAATAGAAACACCGGAATGGAACCTTGCGGTCACTCCAGTAGTCCGCCGCGTCGCGGAAGATGTCGAGCAGCTGCTCGCGTGCTTCCTTGTCGAACTTGGCGTTGGCCGGGATGTGCTCCAGCACGGCGATGAAGCCGGGCTGCGGGCCCGACTTGTGCAGCGGGTCCGTCAAGCAGTCGTAGAGCGCATCGAAGTTCTTGCCCACATTGGCGGCGAGCATGAACTGCTGGGCGATCAGATCCAGCACATCCTGCTTGGACTGCGCGCTTGCCAGGTTGGCATAGAGGAAGTGATGACCCAGCGACTGGGCCGCCTCCTGCAGGTCCGAGACCCGGAAGGCCCGGATCGATTGAACGATATTCGTTCGTACGGTACGAAGTGGTGTATCCATCCCCGCGTCACTTTCTTGGCTAAAAACTGATTCCGTCAGGGCACGATCCGGCGAAAGCTCGCGTAATGATCGGCCGTGTAATAACAGGCGTCGGGTGTCTTCGGCGCTCCACCACACACAATCCGGCGCATGCCCCGGTTGCGTGCGCCAGGCGTGGGAACGGTGTACTCGCGGTAGTAGCCGCGCTTGTGGGCCGGGAGCAAGCGCTCGCGGTTGCCAAACACCGTGCCGTCCTTTTCGTACGGAAACGGGCCGCCTTGCAGGATCAGGCGATAGGTTTCCGCACCCTGGCGTGGCAGTTCCGCCACCGACACCGTCATGGAAGCGTCCACGGGCGTGGGGCCTCGCGCCCCGGCGCTGGTGGACAGCAAGGCTAGCGCCAGCAAAAAGCCAGTGAGTACCAACTTGATGTCTGAGCAGCGCGCCATGAGTCGAACCTGTTATGACACCCGGGTTAACCCGGAAGATTCAAGCCCGAGAGTGTCGCAGATCGGGGCCCAAAAAGCAAGGGCCTGCTTATCCGATAAGCAGGCCCTCCGGGCGTCAAGCGATCACATCAGTGAGTGCACACTGATAGCTGG
>LNFM01003369.1_pt1 | contig 31509 bp, 30 predicted proteins | sample 596031 | NCBI WGS metagenome assembly LNFM01 (sample SAMN04254537, study PRJNA301005) | activated carbon metagenome | isolation source: dual media filters at the Ann Arbor, Michigan drinking water treatment plant | place: USA: Ann Arbor | reverse complement strand
CCGCCGCCCGCTGCCCGCTGCCCGCTGCCCGTTGCTGCGCCGTCTGACGGTGGTCGCGCGAAGCGCACCTTCCGCCGTGAGTCTTCGAACGGCGCCCAGCACGGGGTTTGTTAACCCCGTGGAAGCAACATCTCTTTTCAAGTGAGCCCGCTGCCCGTCGCCCGCTGCCCGTCGCCCGCCGCCCGCTGCCCGCTGCCCGCTGCCCGTTGCTGCGCCGTCTGACGGTGGTCGCGCGAAGCGCACCTTTCGCCGTGAGTCTTCGAACGGCGCCCAACACGGGGTTTGTTCACCCCGTGCGAGAAACCCCTCTTTTCAAGTGGGCGCGTGGCGCAGGGGACAGGGTCACTTCTTGCGGCGCCAGCGCAAGAGCGCCGAGACGATCGCGATCGCGACGCAGTCCACGACGATGTCGAACGCTTCTCCCGCACCGAAGCGGCCGCGATACGTGACGACCTGCACCGTCTCTTGCACAAACGCCACGACGAGGGTGACGGCCACCGCGAGCGCGACGCCCGCTCGCCCGAGCGCGGCGAAGAGCGCGCGACACAAGGCGTAGAGCGCGCCGTAGAGCACGAGGTGCGCTGTCACATGAAAGGCCTCGCTCCGCATCGCGAGGCGCAGCCAACGACGCTGCGGCGTGTAGTTCTGCATCCAGAACGCGCCGTACCAGAGCGCCGCCGAGAAGAGCGCGATCGCCAGCGCGCCCCTCGCGATGCGCGCGACGCGCCCCGTCGCGCCGACGGCAGCACCGTCGCTCATGGAACCAGTTTGTAGCCCACCCCGTGCACCGTGAGGATGTGCTTGGGCGTGTCCGGCGACTGCTCGATCTTCTTGCGCAGCTTCACGATCAGGTTGTCCACCGCGCGCGCGTTGATCGCGCTCACGCCCCACACCTTGTCCAAAATCTCGTCACGCGAGACCACCTGGCCCACGCGCTCGAGCAACAGCTTGAGGGTCTCGACCTCGTAGAACGTGAGCGCGCTCTCTTTTCCCCTTCGCGTCAGGGTGTGCCCCGCGAAGTGTAGCTCGCATTCTCCCACCCGCGCCGTATCGGGCGTCGCCTTGCTGTGCTCGGCCCGCCTCAGGATCGCTCGGATTCGCGCGACGAGCTCGCCCAACGCAAACGGCTTGGCCACATAGTCGTCCGCGCCCGCGTCGAGCCCTCGGATCTTGTCCGTCTCTTGCGAGCGCGCCGACAAGATCAAAATCGGAACCGTGCGTGAGAGCTTTCGCAGCTCCTGGCACACCGCGTAGCCGTTGGTGTCGGGGAGCATCAGGTCCAGAATCACCAGGTCGGGCTGCTCCTTCTTGAAGGTCTCGACGCCCTTCTTGCCAGTGCTCGCAGCGACAGCGCGGTAGCCCTCGAAGCCGAGCGCATCGGACAGACCCAGGATCATGTCCTGCTCGTCCTCGATCAGGAGGATCGTCTTCATCAACCGAAGGACGGGAGGTCTACCACGATGACAAACGCTCCGCTCGCGAGACAGCGCGACGCGTCAGCGCGTCATTCACCGCCGCGGGTGCGAACGGCCCGACGCGCGATGACAATGCCCCGAGCCGCTGGTAGACACCGACAAACCAACACCCTCATGCCGAACGCATACATCTCCGGGACGGGCATGTACGTGCCCGACGAAATCGTCACCAACGACGATCTGCGCACCAAGTACGGGATCGACACCACACACGAGTGGGTCGTGCAGCGCACGGGGATCGAGCAGAGGCGCTATGCCCCCGAGGGGATGGCGCCGTCGGATCTGGCTGTTCCTGCGACGAAACAAGCGCTTGAGCGCGCAGGACTCCAGGCACGCGACCTCGACATGATCTTGTTCGCGACGCTCTCGCCGGACATGCACTTTCCGGGATCTGGCGTGTTTCTGCAGCGAAAACTCGGGCTGCTCGACGGCGACTCGCCCAGGTTCGTCCCGGCGATGGACATCCGCAACCAGTGCTCGGGCTTTCTCTACGGGCTCGCGACCGCGACCGCGATGGTGCAGTCTGGCGGCTGCAAACACGTGCTCGTGGTGGGCGCAGAGACGCACTCGGCCGCGCTCGACTTCACGACCCGCGGACGCACCGTCTCGAGCCTCTTCGGCGACGCCGCCGGAGTCGCTATCGTCAGCGCGACCGACGAAGACCGCGGGATCCGCGGCTGGTGGCTCGGCGCAGACGGACGCCACGCCGAGGCGCTCTGCATGCGGATCTGGGACATGACCAAGCGACCGTTCGTTCCGCTCGACCAGGGCAAGGACGGCCCAGGCGTGATTCAGCCCGAGATTCTCTGGCCGCATATGGATGGCAAGGTCGTCTTCAAGAACGCCGTCGAGCGCATGTGCCAGTCGATCATGCAGGCGTGCTGGGAGAAGGGCGTCGAGCTCGCTGACGTGGATCTGTTCGCGTTTCACCAGGCGAACATGCGGATCAATCAGTACGTCGCGAACACGATGAACATCCCCGAGAGCAAGCTCCTGCACAACATCGAGCGATTCGGCAACACCACGGCGGCCACCATTCCGACGCTGCTCGCCGAGGCCGAGCACACCGGGCGATTGAAGCGCGGAATGAAGGTGATGATGGTCGCGTTCGGCGCGGGGTTCACCTGGGGCGCCGCGCTCTGCGACTGGTGACCGTCTCTCTTGCGTCGTGCGTCGAGCGTCGAACGCTCGCTCAGTGATCGTCGATCATCCATGCGAACGGAGAGCCCGGATCGGGGTCCATCATCGCGGGCAGCTCGAGGGCGATCGTGTTTCCTCCGACCGTGAGGTCGACGTGATAGTGGTCGCGGTGGGCGGCGTTGAAGTTGGGCGTCAGCACGATGTGAAACACGCGCGAGTCGTGCATCCAACAGGCGACCTCTTTGAGCAGCCTGTCCCTGGCGTTGGTGGCGCGCGGGGGGCACGTCGGCCTTCCGTTGGCGACGAAATCGTTGAGCACCGAGTGCGTCGTGCCGTTGCTCGTGCGGAGGTTGGCGATGTCGATCGCCATCGCGTATGCGTGCTGGCTGAGCATCGTCGAGCCCGCGATCGTTCGATAGTTGTACACGCCGAGGTGGACGACGTCGGTGACGTCCCAGCGCGTCCGCAGCTCGCGCGTCAGGTGAAAGAGCGCCACCGCGAGTCGGCAGTCCATCACCATCGGGTTGACCGATGCCGTGTACGACGCGTACCGAAGGTTGACCCCGTTGATCGGCGGCGTCACTCGCACCGGGTCGACCACGCCCATGAGCGGGCCCGAGACCGTGTACCGCACGCCGATACGATCGAGCAGCGCGCGGCAGCTCGCGCCGGGCATCACGTCGCGCGGCAGAGGAACAGCCATCGTCGTCGCGGTATCGGCCGCGCGCACATCGACGCCCGTGTCCGTCACGCGCGCGTCGGTCACACGGACATCGATCCCGCGCGCGTCCATGATTCCGCTGTCGGTGGGAGTGACGTTGGGCGCGTCGATGGAGACCGATGCGTCCTCGCCGCTACGCGCGTCGATCTCCGATCCGGTGTCTTCGGGTTCGTTCGAGCGATCGTCGACAGCAACGCCCGTGTCCGTGCGTCCGCTGTCGGTGGCCGCGTCCTGCGCGGGTTCGGGCTCACCGCAAGCGACGAGCATCAGGATCGGCAGTGAAGAAAGCGCGCGACGGTCCATCGAGAGAGCATACCTCTCATCGCGTCGGCGCGGGGCAAAGTGCTGTACCCTGGGGGGTCACGGCGAAAGACAATGGAATTCAACAACGAAGGTCGCGCAGGCGACATCCAGGATCGGCGCGGCGGTGGCGGTGGCGGTGGTGGCGGCGGGAGGCGCGCGGGGTTGAGCCTCGGCGGCCTGGTGGTCGTCGGGCTCATCGCGCTTATTCTGCGAAAAAACCCGCTCGAAGTGATCTCTGCGGTCGAGCGGCAGCAAGGGCAGTCGAGCACCCAACGTGGCGGTCAGGCGCCCTCTCCTGGGCCGCGCAACAACGAAGAGCGAGCGGCCGAGAGGCTCGTTCGGCAGGCGACGACAGACATCCAAGACTTCTGGACCGCGGCCCTCCCTCGGATGACCAACGGTCAAGCGCAGTTTCGACGAACGCAGCTCGTGCTGTTCGCGGACGAGACGCGCTCGGCGTGCGGCGCGGCCGAGGCAGCGACGGGGCCGTTCTACTGCCCCGCCGATCAGCTCGTGTACATCGACCTGGCGTTCTACGCGGACCTCGCGCGGCGCTTTCGCGCGCCGGGTGACTTCGCGCAGGCGTACGTGCTCGCCCACGAGTTCGGGCACCATTTGCAGTTCACGCTCGGGATCGAGCCCGCGGTGCGCCGCGCGCAGCGAGCCAATCGCGCGCTCGAAAACGCCCTCAGCGTGAAGCTCGAGCTGCAAGCGGACTGCATCGCAGGCGTGTGGGGCGCGTCCGCCGCGCAGCGAGGGCTGCTCCGCGCCGGCGACGTCGAAGAGGGAATGAACGCGGCTGCTGCGATCGGGGACGATCGAATCGCTCAAATGGCCGGCCGCAGGGTCAGCCCAGAGCGCTTCTCGCACGGGTCCTCACAGGACCGAGTGGCTTGGTTTCGCCGCGGAATGACTGCCGGGACGATCACCGCATGTGACACGTTCGGCAACGGCACCCTTCGCCCCTGAGGTATTCTCTTCGGTCATGCAGAGCCTCCTCGATCGGTGTAGTCGTCGCACTCGCGCGCGCATCGCCTGCTTTCTGCCTGCGCTTATCGCCGCGAGCGCCGGCTGCCTCGCGCCCTCGACGCACGTCGTGGTCGTGCTCGACACCGACTCGCCCGCGCCGAGAATCACGCAGGTTCGCATCAAGCTGTTCGACCCGGCGTCGCGGGCGCAGCTGCGCGAGCAGGTGGTCTTTCCGCGCGAGGGCGTCGCGTCGGTGATCCCGCTGCCGTCGAGCTTCAGCGTCGTTCCCGCGGGATCGCTGATGCGCGACGGTGCGGCAGAGGTTCGCATCGAGCTCAGCACGACGCTCTCCGACGGAACGCCGGTGATTCTCACGCGCAACGCGCGGTTCAACTTCATCCCCAATCGCCGCGGAGTCACCCGGCTCTATATGCCCGTCGCGTGCTCTTCGCCCGTCACCGGGTGTCCGTCGGGCAACGTCGGCTGCACGCTCGCGACGCTCTGCGAGTCCCGCGGACAGACGTGCGGCGACGACGCGAGGTGCGTCGCGCCCGAGGTTCCCGTGGCGCCGTTCGACAGCGACGTCGAGCGAGCGCCGGATGTTCCCTCGCCGCGAGACGCGGGGATGGACGCGCCCACCGACGCAAACACCGACGGCTCGATCGACACGCCGACGCCCACCGACACGCCGGCGCCAGGCGACGCGACCACGGACACGACCACGGACACGACCACCGACACGCCCCCAGCCTGCGCCGGAGGTTGCCCGCCTCGCGCCAACGCCAACGGGGTCTGCAACATGGCGGGCGTGTGCCAATACACGTGCGTCGCGGGCTTCGCCGACTGCGACATGAATCCAGCCAACGGGTGCGAGGCCTCGCTCTCGTCGACCCAACACTGCGGTCGCTGCGGCAACGGGTGCTCGGGAGCCACACCGCTCTGCAACGCGATGACAGGGATGTGCTCGAGCGCGTGCTCGGGCTCGCAGACGATGTGCGGAATGGCCTGCGTCGACACCCAGACCAGCCCCGTGCACTGCGGAATGTGCGGCAGAGCCTGCCGCGCCGATCAACGCTGCGTCGCGGGCGGCTGTCAGTGCGTGACCGGCGTCGAGTGCGGCGGGCGCTGCGTGGACACGAGCACCGATCGCGCCAACTGCGGCGCCTGCGGCCGCTCGTGCCGCGCCGATCAGAGCTGCGCCGCGGGCGCGTGCCGATGCTCGAGCGGCGCAGAGTGCGGCGGGACCTGCATCGACACGAGCTCGGACACGAACAACTGCGGGGCCTGCGGCAATCGGTGCTCTTTCACGCAGGCGTCGGCGAGCTGCGTCGGCGGGATGTGTCGCCTCGGAACCTGCAACGCCGGCCGTGGAAACTGCGATGGCAACGCGGCGAACGGCTGCGAACAAGACCTGTCGAGCGCGACGCACTGCGGGATGTGCGGCAACGCCTGCTCGGGCGGCACGCCGAACTGCTCGGGCGGCACGTGCTCGAGCGGCTGCGCCGCCGGCGAGACGCGGTGCGGAATGACCTGCGCCAACTTGAATACAAACACCAACAACTGCGGGATGTGCGGCCGGGCCTGCACGCCAGGTCCCAATCAGACCGCGATGTGCGCATCGGGTATGTGTCAGTACACGTGCACGAGCGCCGCGCGGGGCGACTGCAACGGGATGCTCGCCGACGGCTGCGAAGTCGACTTGAATACCAGCACCACGCACTGCGGCCGCTGCGGGACGGCTTGCCCTGCGCGGGCCAACGCGACGACGGTGTGCTCGCTGGGCGCCTGCGGCTTCACGTGCCTCGCGGGCTTCGCGGACTGCGACGGCAACGCGACCAACGGCTGCGAGACCAACACCAACACCTCTCTGACACACTGTGGAATGTGTAGCCGCGCGTGCCCAGGAGTCTCGGGAGCAACTCCTACGTGCAACAGCGGGCTGTGCGGGTTCAACTGCAACGCGGGCTTCGGCAACTGCGACGGAATGCCCGCGAACGGCTGCGAGACCGCGACGACGAACAACGTGAACGCCTGCGGCAGCTGCGGGCTCGCCTGCCCGCCGGCCGCCAACGCGACCACGACCTGCACGGGAACGACCTGCGGCTTCAGCTGCTCCGGCAGCTTTCGAAACTGCAACATGAGCGCCGCGGATGGATGCGAGGCGAACACCTCGAGCGACACGAACAACTGCGGCATGTGCGGCCGCAGGTGTGCCGTCGGCGCCACGTGCACGAGCGGCGTGTGCATGTGCCCAACCGGGACGACCAACTGCGGCGGCATCTGCGTCAACCTCAACACCAGCAACAGCAACTGCGGCGCCTGCGGGTCGATGTGCGTCGCAGGTAGCGGTTGCTGCGGAGGGACGTGCGTCATGGGCATCGGACAGCCGTGCGCGCACAACTGCTCGACGGAGAGCGTTCGCGTGTGCGGCCCAACAGAGACGGGAGAAGGGATCTGCCCGCCGGGCGGATCAAGCTACAGCCCCCCGTCGGCGGTCAACGGCGTGCAGTGCGAGGTCGGTGGCTTCTGGGGATTCTGCGGCGGCGCTGGCATGTGCAACATGCTGTAGCAGCCGGCGCAGGGATCGAAGCGCGGGGCGCCGACCGAAGGCCGAGCAGGGGGGATCAGCCGAGCTGCGTCAGCATGGTCTCGGCGTTGGAGACCTCGAACTTGCCCGGGCCTTCGAGGTTGAGGCTCTTCACGACGCCGTTGTCGACGAGCATCGAGAAGCGCTTCATGCGCAGGCCCATGCCCGCGGCGGTGAGGTCGAGCTCCATGCCGAGCTTCTTGGTGAAATCCGCAGAGCCGTCGCCGAGGAAGCGGATCTTGCCGATCGCGTTTTCGTCCTTGCCCCACGCGGCCATGACGAATCCGTCGTTGACGGACACGCACCAGATTTCATCGACGCCCTTGGCCTTGAGCGCGTCGTGGTGCGCGAGATAGCCAGGGACGTGCTTGGCCGAGCACGTCGGGGTGTATGCGCCCGGCAGGCCGAACACGACGACCTTCTTGCCCTCGAGGGATTTTCCGACGGCGACGGGCTGGGGGTTGAGCGGGCACGCATCGCCGAACTCGATGGTCTCGTACAGCGTGGCGTCGGGGACGCGATCTCCAACTTGAATCATGGCGTGAATCACCGTTCTTTTTCTGAGGGGTCCTGAGGCTTCGAAGGATCTGTATCTGAAGGTGCCGCGCCTCCGACGAGGGGCGAACCGGTCTCGTTGAGAGGGTCCGCCACCGGCGGCGAAGGCGCTCGCGGCGCGGGAGCGTACCCCCTGGCGACGAGATCCAACACCACATGGAGGTTGGCGACGTCTTCGATGAGCACGGTGGACGGAGGTGTCGGATCGAGCAGCGAAAAAATGTGCAAGAACGGCCCCTCGATCCGCACCTGGGGCTGCGAAAACCAGCGCCAGAGGTAGTTGCCTGCAAAGATTCCCTGAGGCGTCAGGGCGAGCGCCCCGAGCGGGACGAGCTCGTTGCGTTCGAGGACCTCGCGGGTCGCTGTCGAGAGCGGGTCCTTGGTGCGCTTCAGGACCTCGTGCGCGAGGGCTCCGGCGCCGCTCACCGCGCGAGGGATCTCGACGCGACGGCCATCGACGAGCACCAGCGACGTGACCGCGAGCGCGCTCAGGGTCGCGTCCTCACTGGCTCGATAGTCCGCCCGAACCTCGACGATCGAGTCCCAAGAAACGACATCGCGTCGTCGTCCCGCCACGATCACCAGCTCGCGATCGTAGAGAGCCACCGAGGCGTCTTTCTCGCGGGAGTACGCCTTGAGCGTCATCGCCGCGAGCGCGGCGAAACCCGCGCCGATCGTCGCTGCGAGCCCTGCGGTAAACAAGCTCTCTTGCAGCGCAAACGGGATCGCCCCGAGCGAGCCCAGCGCCACGACGAGGCTGCCGAGCCCGAGGTTGCGCCGCGCGCGCTGCTCGCCCTGCTCTTCGATGTGCGTACGGTCCGCGGCGCCGACGCCCGCCTCTCGGTACGGGGTGAGCGATCGCTCTTGCGTCGCGCCGAACGCGGTCTGCGTAGGGACGGGCTGGGTCTTGGTCTTGGTCTCGGTCATCGTCGCGGCGAGCGAGCGCGGTTCAAATCCACTTCTTGCTCTTGAAGTACGCATAGAACGCGACCGCGATCCCCGCCATCATCGTGAGCGCAAAGAAGTACCCGAAGCGCCATTTGAGCTCGGGCATGTGCTCGAAATTCATCCCGTAGATGCCCGCGACGAAGGTCATCGGCAGCAAGATGGCCGAGATGATCGTGAGGGCCTTCATCGCGTCGTTGGTGCGGTTGGCGGTGACCGTAAAGTGCACTTGCAGGGCGACGCCGAGCATTTCGCGGTTGCCTTCGGTCAAGTCCGTCACGCGCACGAACTGGTCGTAGAGGTCTCGATAGAAAGCCAGGGCCGGCTCGGGGATCAGGTCGAACTCTCCGCGCGACAACCGCTGCGTGATGTCCCGCTGGTAGACGCTCATTCGCCGCAGCCATTGAACAGCGCGCTTCATCTCCAAGATCGTCTCGAGCAGGCCGGGGTCCGGCTCGGCGATGACAGTCTTCTCGATCGCGTCGACGCTCTCGTCGATCGTCTCTGCCACGGGAATGTACATGTCCGTGAGCTTGTCGAGCAGCGCGTGCGCGACGTACGCCGGCCCGCGGGACATCGCCTTGGGGTTGCGGCGCAGCTCGGTCTCGACCGCCTCTTTCGCCGGCAATTTTCCTGTGTGGTGCGTGAAGATCCAGTTCGGGCCGATGACGAGATCGACCTCGAGCGGCGCGAGCTCGAGGCGCTCGCCGGGCTCGCGCACGACCCCGTGCATCACGATGTAGAGATAGTCTCCCCAGTCTTCGACCTTGGGCGTGTTGCTGTCTCCGAACAGGTCTTCGACCACGAGCGGGTGCAACTTGAGCAGGTCCTGCAAGCAGGCGTCGACCTCGGTGCTGCGCCCCTCGGTGTCGATCCAGACCGTCGTGCCTGGTCTGCTCACGAACTCACCGAGCAGCGACAGGTCGCTGTATTCGCGGTAGCCGGTTGCATCGAGCACGTGTGCGGTCGCGCCCATCGACTTCGAGGGGTATCACAGGACCGCGCGCAGCACAGCCGGCCCTGCGACGATGGGGTATCTTCGCGCCGTGAACGAGGCTCGTTTGTTCGTGTTGTTCGGCGGCACCTCCGGTGAGCGCCGCGTCTCGGTGGCTTCGGCGCAGAACGTAGCGACGCTGTTTTCGCAGGCCGTGCTGTGGTTCTGGGCGCCCGACGGGCGGGTGATCGTGTGCGATCGCGACGCGCTGCTCGCCCACGAGCGGCCGTTCGAGGCCGATTTCGAGCCGCCCTCGGAGGGGGCCTTCGCCTCGATCGAGGTCGCGCTCGACCACCTGCGCGAGCGCGACCCGGACAGCGTCGTCGTCCTCTGCCTCCACGGCGGAACGGGCGAAGACGGAACGATCCAACGCCTCTGCGAGGCGCGCGACCTGGCGTACACAGGCTCGGACTCGGACGCGAGCGCCAGGGCGTTCGACAAGGTGCTCGCCAAGTCCATCGTCCGCGCCGAGGGCGGGCGCGTCGCCGAGTCGATCGTGCTTCCGCCGGACGACGTGATCGCCGCTCGCGCTGCGATCGAAGAGGTGATCGCCGAGCACGGCCGCGCGGTGGTCAAGCCCGTCGCCGACGGCTCGAGCGTGGGGCTCTTTCACGCGCGGTCCCTCGAGGACGCGCGCGCGATCGCCAACGAGGTCGCGACCCGAGGCGTCGCCTACCTGTGCGAGGCGTTCGTGTCTGGCCCCGAGCTCACGGTGGGCGTCGCGCAGCGCGAAGACGGCTCTGCGCGGGTCTTGTGCGCGAGCGAGGTGCGGCTCGACCCCGGCCACGTCTTCGATTTCGCCGGCAAATACCTCGGAAAGGGAACGATCGAGCTCACCCCCGCCCAGCAACCCGAGGCGATCGTCCACGCCGCCGAGACCCTCGCCCTGCTCGCGCACAACGCCCTCGGCTGCGAGGGATACACGCGCACCGACGTGATCGTGAGCGACCGCGGCGCGGTGTTTCTCGAGACCAACACCTTGCCGGGGCTCACCAAGGCGAGCTTCATCCCGCAGCAAGTCTTGGTGAAGGGCATGACGCTCGAAGAATTTCTACGCACACAGATTCAACTATCGATCGAGCGCAGAGACCGCGCTCGCGCCGAACGAAAGGGCGTCGAGCGATGAGCGCGGTTCAGAACTGCACACCCAGCCGATAGCCGAACCCGAACGAGCCGAACACGCTGGTGCTGCTGCCGCCATTCGAGACGAACAGCGCGCCAACGTTGACGAACGGCTCGATGATCCCGTTGTTTCCCACGAAGATCGTGAACGGGAGCTCAGCGCTGAGCGGCGCGATCACCACCGTGTTCATCCCGACGGGGATGATCGTGACGCTCGTTCGGAGCATCGGGCTCAACGCAAAGTTGGGCAGGAGCGCGATCGCGCCGCCGATCCCGAGCGTCGGCGAGATCGCCAAGCCCACGCCGCTCGAACCCGTGAATCCGCCGACGGCTCCGAAGGCGATCCCTGGCTGGATCAAGAACTGCCTGACCGTGATCCGCAGCGTCCCGCCCAAGCCCACGATGAACGACGACGGACCGCCGCCGAAGAGCACGCCCGTCGTGTTCGAGAAGGTCACCAGGTCCCCGTGCTGCATGAGCGAGACAGAGCCGCGCCCGTAGGTGTACGCGCCCTGCGCGAAGGCCTCTGCGCCAGCGAGGGAGGCTGCGAGCCCGATGAACGATGCAATGAATCGATGTGCTCTCACGTGTTCCTCACTTCGATGATTGGTCGACCCTTGGAAGCCAAGGTTCGCCCCTCTGGTAGCATTGTTGGGTCCATGAATCGCGCGCTCGCCTCACGACTTGCCCCGTGGATCACGACCTCGATCGTCGCGCTCGCCGCAGCGCCCGCGACCGCCGAACCCATGGTGTCCTCGCTCGACACGGTGTTGGCTCAGCCCAACATCGTGATCGGCGTATACCAGGGAGCGATGCGCCTGTCGGTCACCCGCGCGCTTCGCGGGACGCTGCGCGGAACAGTCACCGTCCTGCAGGGCGATGGAACAGTCTCGATCGCGCCCAACACCACGGTCGTCGCGTTTCTCGACGCGCGACGCGCATGGCGATTCTCCGCAGAAATTCCACAGGGATCGACGGTGGAGTCGTCGCCTTTGTGGCTGCATGGTTTCTATGATTTCAACGCGCACCTGGTGACATCTGGCCTACTGACGTTGCGCTCGCTCGAGGCGCGCCTCGCGGGACGCCCCGGAGACGTGCGTCTTCGCGGACCGCTGATGGCGCTCGACGCGCGGGGCGCGGTGACCCGGACGTCCATCGTCGTCGACGCGCTCGTCCCCGAGCGCGGGCCCGTGTCGGTGACCGGTTTGCCTGCGAGCGCTGGGCTGACCGCGCCGACCGCGCGGCTCGGCGGCTTTCGCGAGAGCGCCGAGATCCTGTGGAGCAACGGCTATCCACGCCCGTTCGCGCTGCGGGCGACGATCGACCGGGTCGATCCGACAGGCGTGCTCGTCACACGTTTTCATGCGTCGAGCCCCGAGTACCTGGTGCGCGAGAGCGACCTCCGCGCGTACCTCGCTGACGCCAACGCGGCCTATCCGTTCTGGACCTTCGAAGTGCGCTTCGCCGACCGCGCGCGGACGCGGTGGACCGGCACGATCGGCGAGGACTACAACGGCTCGCCGCGGTTTCGCGACGCCTCGGGCGGCGAGCGTCGGTGGTCCTCGTTTTCTGCGCGCGAACAGCGCTTCTTCGCGTTTGGCGACGAGCGTTGGGAGCTCGATCCCGCGTCGGCCGGAGCGCTGCTCGACACCCACGGCGACGCGCGAGTGCTCGTGCAGGAGCTGCACCGCGGCCCCGTGGGGTTTCGCGTTTCGAGCGGACCGCGCGCGGGGCTGCGGGGACAGATCGTGCTCGGGCCCGTTCAGCTGCGCCCTGCGATTCGCGCGCGCTGACCGTTCACGGTCCCACTTCGACTGCTGGGCCCGCGGGGCCTTGAATTCGCCGCTGGATTCGCCAGAGTCCCGCCCGCCGAGATGCACACAAACGCAGTGACCTCCGAGAGCGCCAAGGCCAGCGACGCGACGCGCGACGAAGACCGCAGGCCGATGGGCACGATCATGGGCTGGGGGCGCCTGGGCGTTGCCGGACGCGAGACGTTCTCCGAGGACCTCGCGAAGGTGACGCGCGGAGCCAACCTGTCGCGCGGGCTCGGTCGGTCCTACGGCGACTCGTCGCTGCCCGCCGCGGCGACCGATCGAGTGGTCAACACTGTCCTCGCCAATCGCGTGCTGTCGCTCGACGAAGAAGCGATGGTGATCCGCGTCGAGGCGGGCGCGTCGCTGGTCGAGCTCAACAAGCTCTTGATCCCGCGAGGACTGTTCTCCGCGGTCACTCCTGGGACCAAGTTCGTCACCGTCGGAGGAATGGTCGCGAGCGACGTTCACGGCAAGAATCACCACCGCGAAGGGTGCTTCGGCGAACACGTTCGCTCGATGAAGATCCGCCTCGCGGACGACTCGATCGTCGAGTGCTCGCCCACGGTCATGCCCGATCTCTTCTACGGAACGATCGGCGGCATGGGACTGCTCGGGCACATCCTCGAGGTCGAGTTCGAGCTCCGACGCATTCCATCGCAGTGGATCTGGATGGAGAGCGAGCGCGTCGACGACATCGACTCGTTCGTGACCGCGCTCAACACCGCGGCGCCGAAGTTTCCGATGACCATGGGGTGGATCGACTGCCTGAACCGCGGCAAGCGCATGGGCCGCGGGATCTTGATGGCGGGCCGGTGGGCGACAGAGTCCGAAGCGAAGCGCGACGCTCCCTTCGAGCTTCCGCACGTGACGGTCCCGATCGAGCTGCCCAACCTGGCGCTCAACGCGTTTACCGCGCAAGCGTTCAACTCGGCTTACTACTGGCGGCACCTGTCGCGAACGAAGCTGGGACTCGTGGGCCCCGAGACCTTCTTCTATCCGCTCGACGCGATGCTCGAGTGGAACAAGGTGTACGGCCCGCGCGGATTCACCCAGTACCAATGCGTGATCCCGCGCCACGCAGGACCGCCCGCCGTTCGCGCGTTCATGGAGCTGCTCACGCGCCTCGGCGGCGCCTCGCCCCTCTGCGTGATCAAAGACTGCGGGCCCGAGGGAAGGGGAACGCTGTCGTTTCCCCTCGAGGGCACGTCGATCGCCGTGGACATGGCCGTCTCGCCCGATATTCAGCGGATCGTCGATCAGCTCAACGAGTTCGTGATCGAGACGGGCGGCAGGATCTACCTCACCAAGGACCGCTTCACGACCGCAGCGCACTTTCGCCGGATGGAACCCAGGCTCGATCGCTTCGTCGCGCTGCGCGACAAGTACGACCCCCGCCGACGCATCCGCAGCGCGCAGTCTGTGCGGCTGTTGGGCGACTGAGCTGCCGTGATACTCCTTCGCGCTCGATGAAGGCCGTTCTCCTCGGCGCCACCACAGGAATGGGTCGCGCCATCGCACGCCAGCTCGCCGCGCGCGGCGAAGAGCTCTTCTTGCTCGGGCTCGCCGCAGACGATCTCGCCAAGAGCGCCGCGGACCTCGCCGCGCGGAGCCCGTCGCACACAACCGTGGGCTTCGCCGAATGCGACCTCGAGAAGCCCGAGACCTTCGCCCCGGCGCTCGAAGCGGCCGAAGCCGCGCTCGGCGGCTTCGACGCGGTCATCGTGACGGCGGCGATGTTCGCCACGCAAGACGCGCTCGAAGAGGACGTCGAGCTCGCGCGCAGGCTCGTGACGGTCAACTACGCCAACACTGTGGTGTTCTGCGAGCACGCGAGAAAGCGGCTCCTCGCGCGAGGCGGCGGCAAGCTCGTGGTCTTCTCGAGCGTCGCGGGCGAGCGCGGACGAAAGCCCGTCGCGATCTACGGCTCGAGCAAGGCGGGGATCAGCGCGTACCTCGAGGCGCTGGATCACAAGTTCTACGAGCAGGGACTTCGCGTGCTCTGCGTGAAGCCCGGCTTCGTTCGCACGGGGATGACGGCGGGCCTGAAGGCGCCTCCGTTTGCAGGCGAGCCCGAGGAGGTCGCGCGCACGGTCATCGCGGCGATGGACCGAGGCGACTCCGTCGTGTACGCGCCGCGCGTGTGGTCCGCGGTGATGACCGTGATCCGCGCCCTGCCTCGCGCGATCATGCGCAAGGTGAGCTTCTAGACCGCCGCTCGATCCGCCGATCATCCCTGCGGTTTGTGTCTGTTTCACGCGAGTTCTACCGCGCCGAACGGCGGAGCAGCGCGAGCGCGCCCTTCTTCAGCGCGCGCTCTGCGTGGGTCACGTCGAGGCGCTGCACGGTCCTCAGGCGATCCCACGTCTCGAAGCTGAGCAGCACGTCGATCAGCTCGACGACATCGCGATCGTCGTGGTCGAGATGGGGCAGCACGACGGCCTCGACTGACGCGCGCATCAACGACGCCATCGAGGCGTCTTGCTCGCTCATGAAGGGCGAGCGCTCGCGATGCCCCCGGGACGCGCGTCGAAACGGCGCGACGTGCTCGAACACACGCGCGCGACGCGCGACGAGGCTCCGGAGGTCCGCTTCGAGCTCGCCCGTGGGAGGGCTCGGTCGCGCCAGCGCCATCACCTCGGGAAACAATCGCTCGTGGACGCTGCGGGCCAACGACTCGAGGTCGTTGAACTGTCGAAACACCGTTCGTTCGCCGACGCCCGCGCGCTCGGCCACGGCTTCGACCGAGGGCATCTCGCCGCGGGCGCGCACGAGCTCGTAGACAGCCAGGGCGATCGCTGCGCGCGTGCGAGCGCTCCGCTCGGCGCGCCCATCGGGGGTCGATGTCGAATTCGTGCGAGCGCCAGGGCGACGGCTCTTCAACGAACGCTCTCTGGGTCGGCTGTCACGCGGATGGACGTCACGGGATTGGCGTCTCCGCGAGGATCGATGGCGACGCCCGCCTCGAGTGTGACGGACTCTGCCGGCGTATCGATGTCGAGGCAGAGCTGCGTGTAGTTGTCGTTGTCGCCGAGGTCCGCGAGAGCGACAGGCGTGACCGCGGCTCCTGTCGAGAGCGTGACGCGCATCCGCGTGCGCGCCTCGTCGCCGAGCTCCCCGCCCGTCGACGAGCGGACGCCTCCCGCCCACGTGAGCTGCACGATCTGCCGCGTCGTCGTCGGACACGATGACCCCGCGAGCGCTGTCGGTGCGTAGCGATAGGCGATCCGCAGCTCGGGTCCCTGCGAGAGCGGCGTGACACGATCGCTCGACAACCCGCTCGCGTCACCGCCGCTGAGCAGCGGAACGGACCCGACCAGCTCGACTCGCGCCGGAGGATCTGCAGGGTCGTCTCCGAAGTCTCCGATAAGCAGGACGGTGTGTCGCTTGCTTGGACCGAGCGCAGGGCGAAGCGTCGCGCAGCGAGGCGTTCGTACGAGGCCCGACCGCGTCGTGACGCGAAAGGCGGATGCCTCGGGGTTGTCCACGCCGATGCGACGCGAGAAGGTGACGGGCATTCCGTCCATTCCTGCTCCGCCCGGACAGAGGAAGTTGGCCATCATCGGCAGCGCGTTGTCGAGACCGAAGAAGACCTCGAGGATCTGCGCCTGCGAACCGCCGTCGGGCGCCATCTGCGCATCGGCAGCCATCTGCGCATCGGGCGGGCTCTCTGCAGCGGATCGGCACCCCGCGCACAATAGAAGCCCGAGCAGACCGCGGAAGAGGCAGAGAGCGACCCTCGTGCTCATGGGTACGTCGCCCCTGCGAACGAGAGCTGGTGATAGCTCTGCTGACGGTGATCGCGGATGATGTTGTAGAAGCACCGGTCGCCGCCGCCAAACGGACGCACGACGAGCGGGGACGCGAGCGTCTCCATGGTGAGTGTCCATCCCGCCGGAAGCGTCACGTCGGTCGTGGGACGCCCGTCCGGTGTCGCGTGCATCACCGCGCGCTCTCCGTTGGGTCCACGCAGCATGAACGCCGTCCCCTCGAAGATCAGCTCGTGACACTTCTGGGTGACGACCACGAGGAGTCCGCCCGGGCGCGGCGTGGTGCCGCTGCACGCGCTCGAAGACGGAAGGCAGTCAGCAGCGTCGATCTTCGACAGCGCCACCCACGAGTAGCCGCCGAGCGTGACGATCTCGCGGCAGTCGTCGCCCACACAGCTCGCCGAACGCGACGGAGACCGCGCATAGCAAGACCGAGCGAAGAGCAGATGCCGATCGCTGTTCTTCTGGTTGCCGAGCCCCGGAGAGAAGCTCGCCCACGCCTCGTCGGAGATGGGCGAAGGGCCGCCCGCGATGACCACTGTGCGCGTGGAGCCGATGAGCACTTCCTTTGCGATTCCGGTGGGCGTCGCGCTGTTCAGGCACACGGTGTTAGCGGGCCACTGAGACTCGACGGTCGAGAACGACACGTTGGCCTCTCGTGCCGTGGGCAGCCCCGCGCACGCCCCGAGAACACCACCGAGAACCACTGCGAGCGGCGCGCGCACGCTTTGAAAATCGAGCATCGAGATATTATGACAGTTCAACTGCCATAATACAACCTCCCGCGGGACTCTTGTCGCGGGCTCGACGTCCTCGTGCATCCGTCCCAGCAACGTGCTCGGATCCTCGTCGATGGAAGCGAAGCCGCACGTCGAGATCGAGCTGCCCGTTCAGTGGGGCGACATGGACGCGCTCGGGCACGTCAACAACGCCCGATACTTCACGTGGTTCGAATCTGCGCGCATCGCGCTCTTCGAGAAGATCGGCGTGGTGAGCGCAGGACCTTCGTCAGCGGGGCCGATCCTCGCCACCACGACGTGCGACTTTCTCGCGCCCTTGCACTACCCGGCGACGCTTCGGATCAGCGTGCGGTGCACGAAGATCGGCGAGACGAGCCTGACGATGGCGTACGAGATCGCGTGCGGCGACCGCGTCCACGCGCGAGGAAGCTCCGTGGCCGTGCTCGTCGACTATCGCACTGCGGCGAAGGTTCGCGTTTCGGACGAGGTGCGCGCGGCGATCGCCGCGCTCGACGCGCGGTAAGCGAGCGACGTCACCGGACGGTATCGTCTGCTCTCCGCGGATCATCAGGCTGCGAGCTGTGCGATCGCGCAGCGCCAGCGCTCGTCGAGCCCCGAACCAATCGAGATCAATACGAGAATCGACGGAGGGGACGCTCCGCGCGATGCGGGCTGCGCCGCGGAAAGCCCCTAGCAGACTCTGCTGTTCTGCGTTCGGCCGTCGGTAGACGCCGCTCCAGAGTCGGATACCCTCTTGGTGGATGGCGATACGACCGAGGGAAGCCAAGGTGCTCTACACCGACTCGTCGGTCGTGTTGGCCTCGTGGTCGAACATGACGATCACGGACATGCGAGGCGCTGTGCGGCGGGAGCACATCGGCGAAATCGCCCGTTGCTACCGCGCCGTGCAGAAACAGTATCCGCAGGGGCTCGCGGTGCTCACGCTCATCCCCAACGGAACGCCGATGGGCGACGCCAACATCCGAGGCGACGCGAGCAAGATGCTCGAGGACTTCGCAGGCTTGCTGCAACACATCTCGATCGTGCTCGAGGGCTCGGGCATCTGGGCCAGCACGATGCGCACTGTCCTTCGCGGGATGACGATCATCGCGAGGACGCCGTACCCGATCAAGATTCACGAAGACATCGAGTCCGCGGCGCGAGCGATCGCGCCGTTGATCGACGATGGCACCGCGACCGACCGCGACGTCGTGGAGGTGGTCCAGCGGTTTCGCCGCGCGACGTTCGCGACGCGAGCGGCCAACTTATGAGCGGGGACGGTCCTCAATAACTCAAGTGTTTTCCGGCGAGACTGGGGACGGTCCTCAATAACTCAACTATTTCGGACGAGCCGCGGCGTGCGGGTCCGCAAAGCGTGAGCCGGGGAAAACGTCGCGATCGAGCGCTCGGGGACCGTCCCCGGCGCATGTGGACCCGTCAAAAAATAGTTGAGTTATTGAGGACCGTCCCCGTTGGGTTCCTCAAAAAATAGTTGAGTTATTGAGGACCGTCCCCGTTGGGTTCCTCCGCCGGCGCCGAGGCGATGACCCCCTTGGAACGAGCGAGCTCGCAAGACCGTCTCGCGACTCGACGAGATCACCGAAGAACTCCAGCTCGCCTGAGCGAACGGCGGCGAGGGTCAGCGCACGGAGAACGGAAAGACCACCGTGAACCCGTCGCGCGTGAACGGCGGCACCCTCGCCCCGCGAAGCGCACGCGCGATGCACGCGCCCGCGGTCGTGTCAGCGTGCGGAGGGCGCACGGTCACGCGCGAGGCGCTTCCGCTGCTGGCGAAGGCAACCTCGACGGTGACGACGCCTGGCGTGTCCGCCGCGCACACGGACACCGCGGCACGAAAGCTCGTCATCGTCGCCATCACATCCTGCCGCGTCGGTGTGTCGCGCGGGCCGGCGGGGCTCTGGGGAGGCTCTGGGCGAGGCTCCACGAAGACAGGAGTGCGGGGTGCGATGGGGTCCGTTGGTGGCACTGGAGTCCGCACTCCCAACGGCGGGGGTGGAGGCTTGCTGCGCGCGCCGAGAAAGACCCCGACCCCGCCGGCAGCGAACAGCACCCCACCGACAACAATCGTGCCCAATGGGCCCAAGCCGCTGGCGGGTCGCGGCGGCACCGGCAGGCCGGCGCGCAACTTTGCGTTCTCGGCGCTGAGGGCTGAGACCTCCAGGCGCAGCGCTTCATTCTCGCGGCGAAGCGCGTCCGCCTGCGCCATGGCAGCATCGCGCTCGTCTCGAAACACGTTGGACATCGGGGGTCGAGAGTGACCGTAGCACCGGGCGGCGCTCGTGTTCGGCGGGCGCCGAGCGACCGTCCCCGCTGCTGCTCTCCGGCGCGCACGAGAGAAGCCACTTGCTCAACAGATCCGAACCCTTAGGGACTAGGAACCGCAGGTCGTCCCGAAGGGTTCGGAAAAACTGCTTCAGCAGTTTTCTTCTTCAGTGCCACTCATGTACCGCCGCGGCGTAGCGCCGCGGTCAAAAGGCTGCGCTCGACTCTCGTGCGGCGCCGGATCGAGCAGTGCGTAGCAGCATCGTTCGCGAGGCGTCAACCGCGTCTGAGGACGCTCGACGGCATCGAGACCGACGTGAACGGTCGCTCGGACGTCGACGTCGAGGACCTCGCAGATAGCACCGGGGAAACCAGCGGAAAATCCTCGATCACGAAACTCCCGCTTCCCCGCGTCTGGCAATTTCGGCCGCGCCACGCCGCGGCCGGTCGGCAAATACTTGAGTTATTGAGGACCGTCCCCGTTGTATCTCCCCGTTGTGTCGTCGTGCAGGCCACCGTCCGCAAAGAGGGCGTCTTGGGACGAGCGAGAGAAGACACAAATTGATTTCTGGGGATTGTTTTCAATCACGCGTCCAGCGTCGAGAGCAGTGGCCCTGCGCTACGCTCGTTTGGTTCGAGCTCCGGCGGCGCGAGCGGTCCGGCGGGCTGGTCTTCGTTACGGCACCCAGCATCCACCTCGAAGGGCGAGCAGCGCCCCGAGCGCGACATGAGCCGTGCAGCGTCGCCGCCCCCGCTGGCATCGACGGAGCAGACACAGTCACCTTCGTAGCCGAGCGGATAGCAGCCGTTTACCCGAGTCGACATCGCTGTGATGAGCGCGAGGGCGCGAGCGAAGCGCACACCACGCGAAGAGTGCGTCGAAGAATCCATCGGTAAAGACGATAGCGCGAAGCATCGCCGCGCGACAGGGCTCGCGGCGTCTCTTCGCGCTGCTCGACGAGCGACCGCCCGTCGGCGAGCTGCTTGTGCTACCCAGGGTCGTTCGCGGCGCGACCTGCAACCGAGCCGCTCGTCGACCCGTTGTTCGAGCGAGCGCCTCGCACCTCACGCGGGGATGATCTGCGGGAGCCCACTGACGAGGGTCGCCAGCGCGTCGAGGATCGCGTCGGCGATGTTGTCGTTGGCAGGCATCTCCCGGGCCTCGAGCCGCGCTTTGATCAGCCCCTCGCTGTCGTCGATCACGAGCACCGCGCAGCCCAGCGAGAACAGTGACAGCGTTGCCCTCTGGACGCGCGCGTCCGCGAGCACTGCCTGCACGGTGGGCTCATCCGGACCTGACTGGATGTACACGTTCCGGTCGAACTCGGGCACGCCCACGCGGCGGTCCTCGGCGAGGTCGGTCGCTGAAATAAATGAGGATTCCTTCGCGGGACGCAGCGAGAGCCCCATCGGCCGAGGCGCAGCGACCTCGACACGCGGCGGGCTGCGATAGCCTCCACCTCCGACTCCGGCGGCGCTGGGGTACGGGACGCTCAGCCATCCCCACCCGTCGTCGAAGGCGCCCCGCGCAACCCAGTTGAACGCGTGGTTTCCCCACTGGAAGCGGCCCTTCTCCCCGCTGTTCGTCCCAGCGCCTCCGCGATAGAACCGCTGCAATCCCTGCTCGAACGCAAGCCACCCGTCGCTCATCACCCCGAGTGTCCCACACCGAGCGCCAAACGAACGCATCTCTGTCCGAACGGCACACGCCACGCTCACATCGACTGCATCGAGAGCGGATAGTTCACGGTCACGACCGACGAAGGAGCGGGGAACGTCCATCGACGAAACGCGTCGCTCGCGCAGCGGCCGAGCTGCTCGTCGCCGGTGTTGTTCGAGTCGACGGTCGAGCCCAACACCGCGCCGTTCGAGCCGATCACGAAGCGCACCTCGACGCGCCCGTGCGTCGAAGGGTCGCGCGAGATCGCTTGCTCGAAGCAGTGCTGGATCTGCCCGATGTTTCGCTGAACGACGCGGCGAACGGCGTCCGCGGGGTAGAACCCATCGCTCGAGCCCTCGGAGCACGAGGGGACCTCTCCCCGAGAAGCGCCGCACACCCGCGGCCCGCGCGCAGTGCGGACCATCGGCCCTCGTGTTGCGCGCTCGCGAAGCGCCTGTCCGGCGCTCGCCACCGTGGAGAACCGCTCTCCGTATGCACCGACGCCCAGCCCGAAGTTCTCCATTGCGCGCACGCCAATCGTTCCACCGCCGCAGCCGCAGGCAAAGAGAAACTCGTTGGCTCCATGCGAGGCCACTCCGCCTCCGAGGCCGCCGTAGCCAAACGCGTCGGCCACGGTCGCGCCCACGGACGACTGGCCGCTGCCCCCGAGCACGCTGTCGGTCGGCGCGCGAAGCGCGTCGAACGCCGTGTCGAACTGCGACCCGCGAAACGCCCCGAGCGCGGCGATGACCCCGCGGCTCGGACCGCCGGTGCGCGCGAGCGTTTGTTGTTGAACGCGACCTTCGGCGGATCCGAGCACGCGTCGCACCTTGGGCCGCGCGGCGCTGGGTCGCTCGTTGGCCGCGCCAGGAGCGGGCTGGTTCTCCTCGCCGCGCGATCCGCGAGCGTCGTTGCCGACCGCGTCTTGAGCGCGCACCGTCCGCGCCACCATGTGCGAAATCCACTGTTCGCGCAGGTGCGTGCCCTCATCGGAGAGCATCGGGTTGAACGACTGGTGCTCGATCCACGTCACCCCAGCGAGCGCGCTCACCGCGATGGACGACGCGAGCAGCGCGCCCATCATCGCGCGGTCTCTCTTGTGGCCCTTGAGCGCGGGTCGCGCGGCGGACACGCGGCGGACGCGAAGCTCGAGCGCCCCGAGCGCGAGGGACGCGACCTCGTCGTGACCGAGCTCGGCCGAAGGCTGCTCGGTCACAGGGGCCGGGCACAACCGCCACGCGCCGCGCTCACGATGAATACACACCCATGAATTCGATGCGCTCGCACGTCCCTCGCCGAACAGCGCAGAGCCGTCGACGAAGAGGTCCGCGCCGCGGTCGTCTGGGTCTGTGCTGGCGACGAACCGATCGCCGTCGCGCAGGTGACGAACGTGAAGGACCTGACTGCCCCAGCGCACGACGACCTCGATGAGCTCACCACGGGGATCGTCGAGATCGCTGGCGTCCAGCTCCGTGCGACGGTGGAGTGCGTATCGAGGCTCTTGGGTCATCGCTGCGTCCGTGAACGGTGACGACAGCGGGCGGGAAGGTAGGTTCCCGAAAATGTTCTCGGTGGCGTTGCTGGGGCTCAGGCCTGCCAGGCGAGCAGGGCGCGGATCACCATCACGACGAAGACGACGACGAGCTCGAACACCGAGATTCCGACGGTGATGCCGATCGCCGTGGCCCTTCGGGCGACGCCCAGCCGACGCTCAGCGAGCCTCGTGACCATGAGCGAATGCCCGAGAAACCACAGAAACCCCGTCGTAGACACGAGGATCGCGGCGAGGTTCGGGCTCTTTCGAAAGAGCGCTTCGGACGCGAAATACAGCGTCCCGAGCACAGTCACATGAAGCGCGAGGCTCGCGCCGAGACATCTGAGCAACGTGGCGATCATCGAGTGGGTCTGCGCTCTGTGCGGGGTTATGGGGCAATCTGCAGCAAAAGAGAACACCCTCCCCGTAGGCTCTGCGCCTAGCGCCCCGCCCAACCCGCGACGCACCACCCGAACCGGCACTCGATCCGAGGCGCGGGAGGAACAACGATCGGGCCGCACGGCTGAGACAGGTTCATCGCCTCTCGTGCCTCGCGCTCGAACCGCCTCGAGACCGCCTCGAAGCGCTGACAATTTCGGTGAACAGGCGTGCACTCCCGCGTCGACTGGCAGCTCCTCCACTCGACGTGATCGAGCGGAACGAGCGCGCACCGCCCCGCCGAGCAGCCCGCGCGCACAGGGCGCGCGATGAAGCGACCGTCGCACGTGGCGTTCGAGAGGATCCGCTGATTTCGCGCGTCGATCTCCGCCGCCTCCTCGCGGTGCGCGGCCATGGGGCCCATGCAGCCGCCGGTCACGAGCACGCACTCGCCGTCCCCCGCGCAGGCCCGCGCCGCGTTGAGCGAGGGAGCGCCGCCGCTCGCGTCGGCGGCCACTGGAGCAGACGCGTCATCGGCGCTCGAAACGCTCGCCGCGTCCATCGCCATCGCCGTCGCAGTCATCGCATCCATGGTCGGCGACTGTTGGACGTCCTCGACCGCGATGACGCCGACGCTCGAGGCCTCGGATCCGCCTACGCCCACCGACAGAAGGGATGGGTTGCTGCGCCGATTGCACGCCTCGAGCGCGAGCAGAGCGGCCGCGAGCACAGCCATCGCTTGGAACGGTCGTGACTTGCCGAACGCCGACGCTCTGTGTGGCTCGAGGCAGGGCGAAATCAGGGCAGTCCACGTCCGTTGAACCCGCGAGCGTCTCATCACACGGCCAGGAGGCGAATTGTAGCGCATGGAGGAGCGGAGGCGCTTCACACTTTTCAACGGGACGAACCGCGGTGATGCACTATGCCGTCCGGCGACGAGCAAAGGGCGCGATGGCGAGCTTCTTTCTATTTGGCGCGGCGTCGACGGCCGCTGTAGTTGCACACGCAGCGGTGCGGCGCGGGCGATTGTTCGCGACGTTCGCGGGCGTGTTCGTCGGCGTGCACACGTTGGCGGCGACCGCAGTGGCGGCGGCGCTCACCAGCGCTCCGCTGCAAATCGCGTTCGGCGTGGCCAACGCCGCGGTGTACACGCACTTTTTCTTGCTGGCTCGGCCGCGGTGGAAGCCGTCTTGGTATCGAGCGATGGTGAGCGTTCCGGCGCACTTTGTGTCGGCGACGACGCTCTTGGCGTTGCCGTTTGTCGGCGCGCACGCGCTGGGAGCGCCCTCGCTCGTTCTCACGGTGCCGCTCGCGCTCGGGCTGTTCGGGCTCTTCGAGTCGCTCTGGACCCCGCGGCACGTCCACGAGATCGCGGTCGATCAGCGAGACCGCGGCAGGCTTGCGCGCGCGGCGTTCTCGAAGAAAGAGAGCGACCGAGCGAACGCGCCCGCGAACCCGTCGGAGGATCGTGCGCTCAGGGTCGTGCAGATCACCGACCCGCACCTCGGGCCGTTCATGTCCGTCGAGCGGCTTCGGGCGCTCTGCGCGCGCGCGGTCGAGAGCAACCCCGACGTGGTGCTGCTCACGGGCGATTTTCTCACGATGGAGTCGCAGTCGGACCCGAGCATCCTCGCCGACGCCCTCGCGCCGCTCGCCCCCCTCGCGGGCAGGACCTTCGCGTGCATGGGAAACCACGACCACGAGGCCCCCGCGACCGTGCGCGAAGGGCTTCGTCGCGTCGGGGTGCAGCTCCTGGTCGACGAGCTCACCACCGCGCAAACGAGGCTCGGGCCGATCGAAGTGCTGGGCTTCGATTTTCGCTTTCGCGATCGAAGGCAGCACCTCATGGAGGTCTGCGCGCGATTTCCCCGGAAGGCAGGCGTCGCCCGGGTTGCCATGCTTCACGATCCCGGGGCGTTCGTGCACATGACCGAAGGCAGCGCGGACCTGGTGTTCGCCGGGCACACCCACGGCGGTCAGGTGGGTCTATTGCGACTCGGACTGGCGCACACGTTCGTCTCGGCGCTCACCAAGATCCCCGATCACGGGCTGTGGTCCCGGGGAAGAGACCTGCTCTACGTCCATCGCGGCAGCGGGCACTATGGGTTTCCCCTGCGCGTGGGCGTTCCGTCGGAGGAATCCCTGTTGTTGGTGACGGGCCTCGCGGGCGGGTGAAGCCCCCCAAACCGCCGCGCGAGCCGAGGAGCAGCGGGCGAAAGAACGTCACGGGATTGTGCCTTGTTTCGTGCGAGCGGTTTCGCGTAGCGTGCGGCGTCCCGTGTTGCCGAAACCGCTCTCGCGTCTGCGATCGACCGCCGCGCTGCTAGCCACCCTCGCGCTCGCCGCCGTCGGCCCTGGCTGCGCCGCCGCCGGGGTGCCCGTGAACCTCGATCAACGCGAGGTCCGCCTGACGATCTTGCACACCGCGGACTGGCACTCGCGGCTCTTTCCGTACCAGTTCAGGGTGCCCGCGACGGACGTGGGGCTCGGCCTGCAGCAAGAGCGCGGGCCCTTCGGCGGCGCCGCGCGCATCAACTGGCTCATCCAGCGCGAGCGCGCCCACGCCGATCGCGTGTTGCACGTCGACACGGGCGACTGCTTTCAGGGCGCGCCGATCTTCAACTTCTTCGGCGGAGAAGCGGAGCTTCGCGCCCTCGCCCACACCGGTGTCGACGCGGTCGTGATCGGCAACCACGAGTTCGACCGCGGCGCGCTCAACGTGTTTCGGCAGTTCAACCGCTGGGCGACCTTTCCGGTCCTCGCGGCCAACTACCAGTTCGACGACCCCTCCACGCCGGGCTCTCCAGAGATCGGCCGCATCGTGAAGCCGTACGTGATGTTCAACCTCCGTGGGTTGAAGGTCGGCGTCATCGGCTTCGGCAACCTCTCGTCCATCTCGAGCGTCTTCGACCAGCCCAACCGCACGGGCATCACGCCGCTCAACCCGCGAGAAGTCGCGCAGTTCTACGTCGACCAGGTGATGAACGAAGGAGCGGACGTCGTCGTAGGCGTCTCGCACCTCGGCCTCGAAGACGACCACCGGACGATTCAGTACACGACCGGCATCGACGTGATGATGGGCGGACACCTGCACATCGTCACCAATCCCACGCAAGAAGAGACCGACTGCGCCCCCGAAGACCCCGATGGGACGCACTGGGTTCCCGAGCTCATCGCCGGCAACGGGGGTACTCGCACCAACCCGGAAACGCTCTCGCAGTGCAACGACACGGCCGCGCCGTTCTGTTGCTCGCAGTGGGGAGTCTGCCCGCCCGATCCGGCGCGCGGCGCGAACTACACGACCTGGCGCGTCGCCCCCGGCTATCAAAAGCGCCGCTGCGAGTCGCGTCGCGTGCTCGTCCAGCACTCGGGCGCGTTCATGAAGTACCTCGGTCGCCTCGACCTGACGGTGACCAACAACCTCAACAGCATCGGCGAGGGCCGAGCGAACTTCAACGCGATCCTCGCAGACCCGATGGCGCTCGCGAGGTTTCAGCGGCACCGCTTCGAAGTGATCGGTCATCGATTCACGCTGTTTCCCGTGGACTCGACGATCCCCGAAGAGCCCACGATGCGGCAGATGCTCGAGCCGTACGCGCGCACGCTCGACAGCGCGGCCAACCTCGACACGCTCATCGGGTATTCCCCCAACGGCATCTCCCGCACCAACGTGGGCGGCGGCGACTCGCCGATGGGCAACCTCGTCACGACCGCGATGTGGCGACGCCTCGGCGTGCAAACGGACTTCTCGATCACCAACACGCTCGGCATCCGCGACGCGATTCCGCCCGGCCCCGTGACGATCGACCAGATCTACAACGTGTTTCCCTTCGACAACTCGATCGCGACGCTGCAGCTGTCGGGGCGCGAGGTGATCGAGATGTTCGACTTCGTCGCGCGACGATCCACCTCGCGCGGCTGCAACTCGCAAGCGCAGATCGCAGGCGCGCGCGTCGTCGTCACCTGCGGCTCCTGCGATCGCGATGGCGTGCCCGGCGACGACGCCGTCGCGGGACAGCCCCTCGTGGCCTGCGCAGAGACCGTCAACGTCGGGCTCCGGCAGACGACCATCAACGGGCAACCGACCGGCGTCCCCGAGCGATGCGAGCGCGACGAAGACTGCCCGAGCCCCGTCGCGGGCAGCACGGCACCGCAAGATCGATCGCTGTGCGACCCCCTGTCGCGGCGATGCATGGAGCCGGTCAACCCCAACGGCAGCTACGCCGTCGCGGCCAATGACTTCATTGCTTCTGGTGGCTCGGGCTTCTTCGTGCTCCAGCGCAACACGACGCAGGTCAACACGCGCGTCGAGCTCCGCGACGCCGTCATCGACTTCGTCCAAGCGCAGCCCGCCTGCGGGTGGAACTCGAATCGAGAAGCCACCTTCCGCATGAACAACCCCAACAACCCGCCCCGCGCGGACGACGGGCTGCAGCTCTGCCAGACCGACGGCGACTGCGCGATGCTCGGCGCCGAGTTCACGTGTGCGTGGCAGGGGCAGGCCACCTTCGATCCGCGCGCGATGGCCATGTGCTCAGTGGCCTCCACGGCTCCCTCCATGGACTCGGGCCGCTGCGTCGTGCGCCGCTGCGTGACCGAGCTCGCCAATCAGCTCGCGAACAACTGCCCCGGGACGTCGCCCGCCAACGACCCCAACGCGCGCGCCCGCTGCTTGTGTGCGACGCAAGAGCGCGCGGCGAACACGTGCCGAATCCTTCCCTGCTTCGACGCCTCGATCGGCGCCGACTCGGACTCTCGCCTTCGGATGGTGTCTCGACGATGAAGAGCCGCAGTGAACACCCGATGACTCGCGCGCTCCGTGCGCGAGCGACGCCGCTGCTGGCGCTGCTCGCCGGGCTCACGGGATCTTGCTCGACCACGCCCTTGCCCGAGATCGGCACCGAGGACCGCGCCAACAACGGCGTCTCCACGATGCGCGTGACGATTCAGGGCATGACCAACCGAGGGTTGCCCGAGAGCCCGCTGTCCTTCGACGCGTCGCACGAGTTCACGGTGAAGGTCGAGGCGCTCGGCCTCGACGGAAACCCCGTGCCGACCTTCAACAGCACCGCGCAGATCGCGGTCACGCCTGGCGTCCTCACGACCATCACGGGTCCCAACGTCTCTGGTCGCCTCGTTCGCTTGACCGCTGGCGTCGCCGAGGGCGTCGTCGTTCGCTTCGTGCGGGCCTACGGCGAGACGCGCATCTCCGCGGAAGAGCAGGGGTACGACCTGCGCACGGAGCCGGGCGCCCCTGCGTGCGCCGACGGCATCGACAACGACCGCGACGGACGCATCGACTTTCCCGCGGATTTCGGCTGCGCTGCGCCCAACGACGACAGCGAGCGCGGCGGATCGTATGCGCAAGGCGTCAGCGCGCCGATGTTCATCGGAACGCCCACGATCGACGACATTCAGGGCTCGGGAGGGACGAGCCCGCTGCTCAATGAACGCGTGAACGTCACGCGAGGCTCGATCGTGGTCACGCGCATCAGCACCAGCGGCTTCTGGGTCACGGACACCGCGCGCGTGTTCTGTCCGGCCCCGGGCGGCGGCATGCGACGCTGCGCCAACAGCTTGTTCTCGTTCAACTTTCGACTGCCCGAGGGCATGCGTCCCTGCGATCGCCTCGCGCGCCTGTCGGGGACGGTCCAGGAGTTCGTGAGCACCACGCAAATGGCGCAGCCGTCCTGGACGATCCCGCCCGAGGGGCTGTTCACCGAGCGTTCGGGGATGTGCCCGATCCCCGACGCCGTCGTGTTGCGTCCGACCGCGATGGGCGAGATGCCTTCGTCCACGCCCACGGTCGAAGCGCTGGACATGACGAGCATGGCCGACCGCCTCGAGCCGCTCGAAAACGCCGTCGTTCGACTGCAAAACGTCCTGCTCTCGCCCAACGTCGGCCCCGAGCGAGCGAGCTGCGACATGGCCATGGGCACGTGCACCTTCGCTCCGGGCCGCTCCAACTGCGACCTGCGCGGCGACCGCGGCGATGGCGTGGTGAACTTCGACGATCCCCTCGAGGCCCTCTGCTCCAACACCTGCCAGCGCACCGTGGGCTGCAGCGAGTGGACCGGGTGGATTCGCTTCGGCCAAATGGCGGTGGATTTCACGCAGAACCAGCCGCCCAACGTGCAGCGGTTCATCATCGCGCCGCGCGAGGCCATCTCGAATTTCGACCCACTCAATCAACCTGCGCCGGGCGTCCGCGCGACGGTCACCGGAACGCTCAAGCAGGTGGGCCCCAACTATATCGTCGAGCCGCGCTGCACGGTGGACCTCGTCTTCGAGGGCCGCGGCACGGTGCTCGCGCCGAACGCGTCCTGCGTGACGCCTCGCGCGATCGTCGAGGAGTCCGGCTGAGCCATGCACACGAGCTACCCACGGGCGGGAACTTCACCCATCACTGACAGCACCAGAATTCAACACGAGCGCGCCGACAGCATGGTCAACCAGAGAAGATTCCGAGGGCGATTCGCGCACACTCAGACGAGCAGAGCGATCGCTCTTTTGTGCGCCGCCGGCGCGGCGCTGACCCCCGCGAGCGCGCGGGCGCAAGCGACGACCAACGCGACGACGCAGGGCGCTCCGGCGGGCGCAGCGGCGCAGCCGGCGAGCTCGGCCAACAGCGAAGAGCGGTCGCACGACTTTCTCGACACGCGCTTGACGTGGACGTTCGGCGACGACGACGTGCTGCAGGCGACCGGTCAGCGCGTGCCCATCTCGGGCCTGCCGTCGATCGGCGATCGCTCGCAGTATCAGCTCTTCTTCGACGCGCTCAACTCGCGCTTCGCGGGCCGCGAGAACCTCACGCACTTGACGATGTACGCCAGGGCGCCGGGCTTCATCCCGCGCGTGATGACCGAGGCGTCGCTGGTGCTTCGCTTCGACATCGGTCAGCTCTCGACCAACTCGGGCAACCTCAACCAGGCCCTGCTCGACGCGGGAACGTACCTGCGCCTGCAGTACCAGACCAACCTCGCGCGGCCCAACGACGGGCTCAGCGTGACGTTCTTTCCGTTCGACACCGATCGCTTCCGCGTGGGGTACCTGTGGGACCTGTCGTGGGGCGGCAACGACATCTTTCCGCGGCGCGTCGGCGGAGCGCCGGGCGTGCGCTTCGCGTACGACAGCGGGATCTTCTCTGCGTGGGCGGGGTTCAAGACGGCGCAGATCGTCGTCCCGCTCGAAGTGCAGGTGATGTCGGGAGACCTCGACGTCGTGCGCGTGCAAGAGACGCAGTTCGCCGGCCTCGGCGGGCTGAGCGTCCGGCCGCACGAGATGTTTCGCGTCGACGCGTCGGGCGGGTTCTTTCAGCAGGGCAAGTTCGACTTCCCCGGCGTCCGCGGTCTGCCTGCGTACGTGTTTGGCGGCAGCGTGCGCGCGGTGGTCAACCAGGGCATGCCCGCGTCGACCTCGATCGACATGCTGCTCTACCGCAATCACCCCGACTTTCCGATGCAGCTCTTTCGACCGGAGTCCTACACGCCCGGTCGCGTGACGTGGAACGTCTCGGCCGAGCTCGCCGTCATCGACCAGCACCTGGTCGACGTGAACTCCCCCGGACGCACCAATTTTCAAGTCGGCCTCGCCGGCGCGCTCCAAGGTCGCTTGAAGGTCGGCTACCTCAACCTGGGACTCACCGGTCTGTATCGCGACGTGACGTTCTTGCTCCGCAACGTCCCGAGCTTCATCCCGTTTCAAACCCTGCCCACCGACGCGCAGATCAGCCCCGAGTTCTTCTTCGCCGCCAACGTGGACTACCGCGTTCCGTCGGCGAACCTCACGCCCTCGCTCATCGTCGGACTCCAGTTTCCCGCGACCTTCGGCAGCGTCGTGCGCGAAGGCTCGCTCGAGTCCGCCCGTACGCTCGTGATTCGCCGCGCAGGCAACTTCTCGATCTTGCCCCCCGGCGAGCGCGCCATCCCGATCCTCTCGGCCCGCGCGTCGGTCCGCTGGGATCTCTCGTCCATCTTCGCCCTCATCGGCTGGCTCCAGTACGTGCGCGACCAAAACGCCACGCTGCTCCAGGTCGACACGTCGGGAACGCGCCAGGTGCGCCTCTTTCAGGCGCCCGATCAGTTCGGCTTCGGCGTCGCTGCGCAGGCCCGCTACTAGAGCGCGTCGGGAGCCGATTTGTGACGGCTTACGTCCTCGCTCGCCACAAACAGGCTCCGGACGCGCGGTAGCTCGCGATCGCATAGGCGCCGAAAACTCCACGGCATAACAAGCGAGTTGGAGTTGCAAATCGCGAGACGAAACGACGTTTGTCACCGAGCCGCGCGGCGACCCCAGCGAGGAGAACGACGGTGGGCGCAGTGCCGCGAGGCGGCCCCCACCCGCGCTGCCGCGCGCCAGCGAGTGAGCAGAACGACGGTAGGCGCAGTGCCAAAGCCCCCACCCGCGCTGCCGCGCGCCAGCGAGTGGGCAGAACGACGGTGGACGCAGTGCTAAAGCCCCCACCCGCGCTGCCGCGCGCCCCGCCCCCGCCTGGAACGGCAGGGGCGGCGGCTTCGCAT
>LNFM01007809.1_pt1 | contig 31513 bp, 28 predicted proteins | sample 596031 | NCBI WGS metagenome assembly LNFM01 (sample SAMN04254537, study PRJNA301005) | activated carbon metagenome | isolation source: dual media filters at the Ann Arbor, Michigan drinking water treatment plant | place: USA: Ann Arbor | reverse complement strand
TGAAAGACGCGGTGGTGCTCAGCGGTGCGCCGCTGCTGGCCGATTTCATCGCCAGCCAACGCGAGGATGTTCTGCTGATCGGCCCCGATGAAGAGTCCCTTCAGTGGGTCGCCCAGGCGGCGCGGCAGCTCAAGGCCGCGGGTGCGGCATCGGTGGACGTGGCGGTGACGCACGCGCTGTTCGCTGCGGGTGCGGAGCAGCTGATCCGCGAGGCCGGCGCCAGCCAGATCTGGAGCACCGACTGCATCCCCCACGCCAGCAACGCGGTCAGCGTCTTGCCGGGGGTGGCCGCGGCCTTGCGCGCGTCGTCGCCGGTCTCGGTCTGAAGGGCGATCGGCCCCGCCTTCATCGCCGAGCGCGTGCGCTGGCGTACCGACACGCAGCTGGCCAGCGCCCAATATGGCGCTGGGCGGGCACGCAGGCCACACGGCAGCGCAACCGCTCAAAGCCTGGCGATGGCCTGATCTGCTGCCGCCCAAAGTCTGTGCCAGAAGCTGATCAACTCTGCAGGACCCTCCGACAGGATGCGGGTGGCCCCGTAAGCGAACAAGGATCCACCATGCAATCGTTCAAATTCATCGCCATTGCCGCCACCACCGTGGCGCTCACCGCCTGCTTCTCGTTGCCACCCGGCCCGGCTGGCCCCACTGGTGCGACCGGTGCCACCGGGGCCACGGGCACCACCGGCTACACCGGTGCAACGGGGGTTCCAGGCGCCACGGGTGCCACGGGATACACCGGAGCCACCGGTGACACGGGCGCCACCGGCTACACCGGTGCCACCGGGGCCACGGGCCAAACCGGTGCCACCACCGGCGAAACCTTGGTGATCGTTCCGGCACGCTGAGTCGGTCCCTGGCGCACATGAGCGGGCCGGGGGGTGGCGGGAGCTGCCAAGGGGTCTCGGACGGTTTGTCCTCGCGACCCACGAAGTGCTGCAACTTCTTCCGCTCTTCGGCCTTGTTCCGTGTGCGCATCGCGCTCGCACTCAAAGGGCACCCTGACGACTACGTCCCGGTGCCCCCAGCTTGCGGTTGCGCACACCTCGGCCCCGCCCCGGGTGAAGCCGAGCGGTTTCGACCACGCCCAGATGCGCCAGGCCATCGCGGCGGCCATGGGCTGGGCCAAGCCCGGATTGCCGCACCACTGCCTGGCCGAAACGGTGGATTTCGCCGCGGCGCAGGCCTGGCTCAACGGGTGGAACCGCGACCGCCCGCCCCAGGACCGGCTGCTCAGCGCGGTGCCGCTGCTCAAGGCCACGGCGCGCGTGCTGCGCGACCTGGTGTAGCGCGCCCGCGCCGGCGGGCTGCGCAGCTCCGAACTCACCGACCCGACCACCACCATCTCCAGCCTGGGTGACCGCGGGGCCGAAAGCGTGTGGGGTGTCATCTACCCACCGCAGGTGGCCATCGTCGGCTTCGGGCGCGTGCTGCGCAAACCCTGGGCGGTTGACGGGCAGGTGCCGCCACGCCCGGTGGTCAGCGCCAGCCTGGCGGCCGAAGCGACTACCCCAAGCTGTTCACCCTGAGAGGGATGACGGCTTACCTGGACGGATAGGCCACCGCTGCTGGACACCCGCCTGTCCATGTCCCACACTGGTGGCCCCCTGCACACCGCGCGCGCCATCCAGACCATGTCCCTTTTTCCCCAGAATGCCCTCAAGCCCGGCGTGCGCAAGCGCGAGGTGTTTGGCTGGGCCATGTACGACTTCGCCAACTCGGGCTACACCACCGTCGTGCTGACGGCGGTGTTCAGCGCCTATTTCGTCGGTGGCATCGCTGGTGGTGAGGCTTGGGCCACGCTGGCCTGGACCAGCGCGCTGGCCGTGTCCAGTCTGATCGTGATGCTCACCATGCCGGCCTTGGGCGCCTACGCCGACCTGCGTGCCGCCAAGAAGCGGCTGCTGGTGCTGAGCACGCTGGGCTGCGTGGTGGGCACCGCCGCGCTGGCCGGTGCAGGCCCGGGCGACGTGGCCTGGGCGCTGGTGGCCATAGTTTTGTCCAATGTGTTTTACAGCTACGGCGAATCGCTGATCGCAGCGTTCTTGCCTGAACTGGCCCACGAAGACCGCATGGGCAGCGTCTCGGGCTGGGGCTGGAGCTTCGGTTACTTCGGCGGCATGCTCACCCTGGGTTTGAGCCTTGGGTACGTGCTGTGGGCGCAAGGGCAGGGCTTGCCCGCTTCGCACTTTGTGCCGGTGACCATGTTGATCACGGCCGGCGTTTTCGCCGCCTCTGCGCTGGTGACCTTTGCCTTGCTCAAAGAACATGCACTTCCCCAAGCCAGACCGACGGAAGACGCGGGCCTGCGTGCTTCTCTGGCGCGGCTCAAGCGCACCTGGCATGAAGCACGTTCCTTTCAGGACTTCAGCGCGCTGCTGGTCTGTTCAGTGGCTTATCAGGCGGGTATCTCGGTGGTGATTGCACTGGCCGCTGTCTATGCCCAGCAGGTTCTGGGTTTTCAGCAGACCGAGACCATGATGCTGATCTTTCTGGTCAACATTGCGGCGGCACTCGGGGCGTTTGCCTGGGGTTATGTGCAAGACCTCATCGGCCACCGGCCAGCGCTGGCCATCACCCTGGCCGGCTGGATCGTCATGACCGTGCTGGCCGCCATGGCCACCGGGCCGGGGCTGTTCTGGGTGGCGGCGGTGATCGCCGGTTTGTGCATGGGCAGCAGCCAGTCGGCCGGCCGCGCGCTGGCGGGTGTGCTGGCGCCCGAACTGCGCCGAGCCGAGTTTTTTGGCTTGTGGACGTTTGCGGTACGCCTGTCGGCCATCCTCGGCCCCATGACGTACGGCCTGGTCACCTGGCTGACCGATGGCAACCACCGCATGGCGATTGCCTCCACCGGCCTGTTTTTTGTGGCAGGCCTGGCGCTGCTGTTCCAGGTGAACGTGCAACGGGGCCTGGCGGCGGCGAAGGCGGCCAACGGCAGGGCCCCAACCCGGACAGACTGAGCTTCCCGCTGCGACCAGTGCCTCGGCAGGCCATGGCCCGGCGTCTCGCTCACACTTCGGTGCTGGCCAGCCCGCGGGCAATCACGCGGCGCGCACGGTCCCGCAATTGCACCGCTGCGGCAAAAGCGTCCAGTTCCGGTGCAACCGTGAGCGGAGCGCCAATGTGCACCGACAGCGCCGCCGGGCGCGGCCACCAGCGCCCGGCGCCCAGCAGCTGCCGAGTGCCGGCCAGCGTCACCGGGATCACCGGCACGCCGGCGTTGGCCGCCGCCAGAAAACCCCCGAGCCTGAACGGTAGCAGCCCGGGTGCTGCCACAAAGGTGCCCTCGGGAAACACCATCAGCGCCTGGCCGGACTGCACCACGCGGGCCATGCGCTGAGCGTCGGCTACGCTGCGGCGCGGGTCGAAGCGTTCGACGAAAGCCGCGCCCATGCGGCTGAGGAAACGCCCGGCCACCCGCTGTTGCTCAAGCTCCCGTTTGGCCACAAAGGCCACCGGCTGGTCCAGGGCGGCCACCAGCACCAGTCCGTCCAGGTAGCTCGCGTGGTTGCTCACCAGCACGAAGCGGGCATCGGCCGGCAGGTGTTCCAGCCCCTGCACGGTGGGCGTTGCGCCCGCCAGACGCAGCAGCAGGCGGGCGGCCCGGTGGCAGAAGCGCCAGGCCGATGCCTGGGTCGGCAGCAGCACGGTGACCAGCCAGGCAGCGGGCACCATCAGCCAGAACAGCAACAGGGCGCGAACGCCAAACCACCCGTCCGCCAAGCGCCGCAGGCCGTGGCGCAGTCGAAGCGGAAGCGCGCCACCGGCCAGCCGCAGCCACTGCGCCTGAACGCTGCTGCCCGCGGCGTTCAGGCCGCCTTGTTCGACCAGTGAGCGGCAGGCCGAACGCCGCACCTTGCCGCTGGATGTCTTGAGCACGGTGTGCGGCGGGACCAGCAGGATGTCGTCGGCCGGTTCCCCGATGGCTTCGACCACCGCGTGCGAAACCGCTTCGCGCAAGGCGGCCTTGTCCCGCGCCTCTCGCGGGCTCACCTCGGCCAGCACCACGAGACGCTCGGTGCCGCTGCTCGCATCGCGCTGGCCGAACACCGCGACACAGCCCTTGCGCACACCTTGGACTTCGCCCACCGCTGCCTCGATTTCTTGAGGGTACAGGTTGCGGCCGCCCCGGATCACGATGTCCTTGACACGGCCGGTCACGAAGACATCGCCCTCGGCCTGGTAGGCCCGGTCACCGGTGTCCAGCCACTGGCCCAGATCGTCGGTGAACAGGCGCGCCGTGAGCTCTGGCGCGTGCCAGTAGCCGGTGGTGGCCGAAGGTCCGCAAAACTCAAGGCGTCCCTCGACGCGCTCGGGTACCTCTTGGCCCTTGTCATCGACGATTCGGATGCCGTGCCCGGGTAGCACCCGCCCGCAGGCCACAAAACGCAGGGCCGAGTCTTGCTGGCCCGGCACCGCGCGGCGCTCCGACTCGAAGGTGCCGCGGTCGATGGCGTCGATGCGCGGGCCCCGGTCCAGCGGCGGAAACAGCAGGCCCACCGAGGCTTCGGCCAAACCGTACACCGGTGTCATCGCCGTGGGGTGCAGCCCGCAGACCGCAAAACGCTGGCCGAAGCGCATGACGGTGTCCGGGCTCACCGCCTCGGCGCCGTTGAACGCCAGCCGCCAGCGGCTCAGGTCGAGTCCGGCCAGCGCGGCATCGTCGATCCGGTTCAGGCACAGCTCGTAGGCGAAGTTGGGGCCGGCCGACAGCGTGCCGCCGTGGTGCGAAATGGCTTCCAGCCAGCGCCTGGGACGGCCCAGAAAAGCCAGTGGTGACATCACCACCAGCCGGAAACCCACGGTGAAACTCCCCAGCCAGGCGCCGATCAGACCCATGTCGTGGTACAGCGGCAGCCAGCTGACAAACACGTCTTGCGGGGTGGCTTCGATCGCACTGGCCATGGCGCGGATGTTGGCCAGCAGGTTGGCGTGCGTGAGCGCCACGCCCTTGGGTTGCCCGGTGCTGCCCGACGTGTACTGGATGAAGGCCACGTCTTCTGCCCGGACCGCCACTTTGGCCAGCGTGTGTTCCTGAGCGGCAGCGATCAGGTCCTCGGGCGTGCGCACCGCCCGCAGGCCCGGCACCCGGGCCTGGAGCAGGCGCGCCACCTTCATCGCTTCGGGCACGCTGATCAGCAAGGCGGCGCGCGCGTTGGCGAGGATGCCGGTGTGGCGGCTCACATGGTCTTCGAGTTGCGACGGGCGCGCTGGCGGGTAGATCGGCACCGGTACACCGCCCGCGCGCAGGATGCCCAGGTAGGTGAAAAAGTAGGCCGGCGATGTGGGGAGCATGATGGCCACCGTCTGGCCCGGCTCCAGCCCGGCCCGCTGCAAACCGACCGCCAGTGCGGCAGACGATTCGTGCAATTGTCGGTAGCTGATGGCGGTCTCGGTCTGGTCGGCCAGGTAGACGATCTGCACCTGGTCCGGATGGACCGCCACGTGGGCGTCCAGCACCTCCAGCAGCGTCTGGGCCTGGTCCCACGAGGGGGCAGCGGGGCTTGCCCCCAGGGCCGCGCTGGGCGAAGCAGCGGGTGCATTCGCGTTCATGGCCGGCTGCCCGCTCGTTGCGGCCGGGTTCACGCGCCCGCGCTGCCAGGCTTGCCAGAGATCGCCCACGGTTTCGGCCTTTTCCAGCGTGTCTTCCGGCAGTGCCACACCGGTGGCCGACTCGATGCGCAGCAGCAACTCCATGCGTCCCAGGCTGTCAAAACCCAGATCCCGGTCGAGCGAGCTGCTGTCTTGTATGGCGCCCTGCGGCGTGGCCGCGTCGGGGTGCAGGTCTTGCCGCGTGCGGCGCACCAGATCGTGCAACTGTGCTTCGCTCCACCGGGGGAATGGGCGACTGGGATCGGGATCCACCATGTCTGTGCTTCTCCTTGGGTTGCCGCGTCGTCCGTGTCCGATGGTGCGGCATCCACTGAACGGGGCCACTTGCCAGCGCATTGTCATACAGGCCTGCGCCGTCCGGTATACGCTATGCGCCATGAAGCTCTACAACTATTTCCGTTCCTCGGCCTCGTTCCGTGTGCGCATCGCGCTGGCACTGAAAGGGCTCCCTTACGACTATGTCCCTGTGCACCTGGCCAAGGGCGAGCACAAGCAGGCGGCTTACGGCGACGTGTCGGCCGACCAGCTGGTGCCCGTGCTGGAGCTGGACGATGGCACGCGGCTCTCGCAGTCCATGGCCATCATCGAGTACCTGGACGAAGTGCATCCCGAGCCCCCGCTGGTGCCGCGCGATGCCGTCGGGCGCGCGCGCGTGCGGGCCCTGGCGCAGTCCATCGCCTGCGAGATCCACCCCGTCAACAACCTGCGGGTGCTCAAGTACCTGTCCAAGGAACTGAAGCTGGACGAAGAGACCAAGAACACCTGGTACCGGCACTGGGTGCGCACCGGGCTGGAGGCGTTCGAACGCCAGCTCGGTTCGCTGCCGCCCTCGGTGTTCTGCTACGGCGACACGCCGACTCTGGCCGACTGTTGCCTGGTGCCACAGATCTTCAACGGTCGGCGCTTCGACACCCCAATGGACGGACTGCCGCGCACCATGGCCGCGTTCGACGCCTGCATGGCCTTGCCGGCCTTTCAGCAGGCCCAGCCATCGGCCTGTCCGGACAGCGAGGCCTGATGCTTTCCATGTGTGACTGGCTGGTGCCCGACTGGCCGGCGCCGGCTCGCGTGAAGGCGCTGTTCACCACCCGCTCGGGTGGGGCATCGGCGGCGCCGTTCGACAGCTTCAACCTGGGTGAGCATGTGCGCGACGACCCGGCCGCCGTGTCGACCAACAGGAATCGCCTGCAAGAAGCACTGGGTGTGCGTCCGGTGTTCCTGAACCAGGTCCACGGTACGCGGGTGGTTTCTCTCGACAGTGCCACGCCGGACGGCACAGAGGCCGATGCCTGCATCGCCGACCGTCCTGGCGTGGCCTGCACCGTCATGGTGGCCGACTGTCTGCCGGTCTTGTTCACGAACCGGGCCGGCACGGTGGTGGCGGCAGCGCACGCCGGCTGGCGTGGCCTCGCCGGGGTCGGAGCCGAGGTGGCGGGAGAGGGCGTTCTGGAAACGGTGTTCGATGCCTTGGTGCGCGCAGCGCAGCCCGCGGGGCATGCGCCCGATCGCACACGGTCGGCCGCCGACACCCTGGTCTGGCTGGGGCCGTGCATCGGCCCCGGAGCTTTTGAGGTGGGACCGGAGGTGCGCGAGGTTTTTGTGGCGCAGTGTGCGGACAGCGCTGCCTGTTTCAAGCCCTCCAGGGTTCCCGGGAAGTACCTGGCCAACCTTCAGGCGCTGGCCCGTGTTCGACTCCGGGCTCTGGGCATCACCCAGATTTCTGGCAACGACGGTTCGCCGGACTGGTGCACCGTGACGGATGCGTCACGGTTCTTTTCGCACCGGCGCGATGCCGCCCGCCTCGGCAGCACCGGGCGCATGGCCGCTTGCATCCACCTCGCTTGATGCCATGGCCTGTCGCCGTGCCGCATCTTCGGCAGCCTCACGCGCCTTGATGTCCTTGCGGCGCTGCGGTGAGCGCATCAGGTAAACCACCAATGCGACCGGAAGCAAACCGTACAAAAAGAAGGTCACAATGGCTCCGAGAACGGAGCCTGTCGTGTTCGACGCCTCGGCCACCGACATCATCAAGACCACGTAGATCCAACCAATCACCACCAGATACACAGCGTTCCTTACCCAGCGGGCGTGGGGGTTGTCAGCCTGCTGGAAGCAGCCCGGCCGACACTGGGGGAAACCCGGGACTCTTCCCCTAAGCGAGCCGATGATAAGCCGCTGGTCAATCCATTGGAGACAAGCATGACATCTGGGAAAAACACGCCTCAACCCTGGCTGGAGGCCGCACAGCAGTTCCAGCAAAACCTGATCAGCCAGTGGACGCAGGCCGCACAGGCCTTCCCGGGTGCTGTGGCGCAAACCCCTCAGGGCGCTGCCGACCCGTTCGCTGCGTTCAAGGCCTTCATGCCCCAAGCTGGCGCGGGCAATCCCTTCGGCATGGCCATGCCGCAGGCCGGTGGTCCTCTCGGCATGCCGGGCATGGGCGAGCTGTTCAACAAAGCCGCCGGCCAGAAAGTGAGTTTCGACCCCGCCAAGCTGCTGGAAATCCAGAACACCTACCTCAAGGACGTGGCCGGCCTCTGGAACCAGGGTCTGGACGCCAAACCGCAGGGCGACCGCCGTTTCGCGGCCGAAGCCTGGAGCAGCAACCCGGTGGCGGCTTTCTCGGCCGCGGCCTACTTGCTCAACGCCCGCACGCTGATGGCGCTGGCCGAAGCGGTGGAGGGCGATGCCAAGACCAAAACCCGCGTGCGCTTCGCGGTGCAGCAATGGGTGGACGCGAGCGCTCCCAGCAACTTCCTGGCCTTCAATGCGGAAGCCCAGAAGAAAGCCATCGACACCCAGGGCGAGAGCATCGCCAAGGGCGTGGCCAACCTGCTGCACGACCTGAAGCAAGGCCACGTGTCGATGACGGACGAGAGCGTCTTCGAGGTGGGCAAGAACGTGGCCACCACCGAAGGCGCCGTGGTGTTCGAGAACGAGCTGTTCCAGCTGATCGAATACAAGCCGCTGACCGCCAAGGTGTACGAACGTCCTTTCCTGCTGGTGCCGCCTTGCATCAACAAGTTCTACATCCTCGACCTGCAACCCGGTAACTCGGTGATCCGCTACTGCGTGGAACAGGGCCACCGCACCTTCGTGGTGAGCTGGCGCAATCCGGACGAGTCGATGGCCGGGAAGACATGGGACGACTACATCGAGGATGCCGTCATCAAGGCCATTGGTGTCACCCAGGACATCACCGGTGCCGAGACGATCAACGCGCTGGGTTTCTGCGTGGGCGGCACCATGCTCAGCAACGCGCTGGCCGTGCTGGCCGCGCGTGGTGAATCACCGGTCAACAGCGCCACGTTCCTGACCACGCTGATCGATTTCACCGACACCGGCATCCTGGATGTTTTCATCGACGAGGCCTTCGTCAAGATGCGCGAGATGCAGTTCAGCCAGGGCGGCCTGATGGCCGGACGCGACCTGGCCACCACCTTCAGCTTCCTGCGCCCGAACGATCTCGTGTGGAACTACGTGGTGGGCAACTACCTGAAAGGTGAGTCGCCACCCCCGTTCGATCTGCTGTACTGGAATTCGGACGCGACCAATCTGCCCGGTCCGTATTACGCCTGGTACCTGCGCAACATGTACCTGGAGAACAACATCGTCAAGCCCGGCAAGACCACGGTCTGCGGCGAGAAGATCGATTTCCGCAAGGTCAAGCTGCCGGTGTACATCTACGGTTCGCGCGAAGACCATATCGTGCCCATCGGCGGCGCGTACGCGAGCACCCAGGTGTTTCCGGGCAAGAAGCGTTTTGTCATGGGTGCCTCGGGCCACATCGCCGGCGTGATCAACCCGCCCGCGGCCGGCAAGCGCAGCCACTGGGTGAGCAACGCCAACCAGTTCCCGGCCGACGTCAACGAATGGATCGATGGCGCCACCGAGCACAAGGGCAGCTGGTGGACCGACTGGGCCGCCTGGCTCAAGCCCCTTGCGGGCAAGCAGATTGCTGCGCCCAAAACCTATGGCCGGGGCAAAGCCTACGCCCCGATCGAACCGGCACCGGGCCGCTACGTCAAAGCCAAAGCCTGAATGTGGATCATCCCCGCTGCGCTGCGCGCGACCCCCTCAAGGGGGCGGTGCGGTGCAGCCCGGCCAAGCCGGTCATGCCGCACCCGGGGTGAATTCGTTTCGCGCCGGACCATCTTTTGTTTTATTGCCCCCTGAGGAGACACCCCTATGGAAGACATCGTCATCGTTTCAGCCGCCCGCACCGCCGTGGGCAAGTTCGGCGGCTCGCTCGCCAAGACGCCGGCCACCGAGCTGGGCAGCATTGTCATCAAGGCGCTGCTGGAGCGCACCGGTCTGCCGGCTGATGCCATCGGTGAAGTGATCATGGGCCAGGTGCTGGCTGCGGGTGTGGGCCAGAACCCGGCCCGCCAGGCAATGATGAAGGCCGGAGTGGCCAAGGAAACCCCGGCGCTGACCATCAACGCCGTGTGCGGCTCGGGCCTGAAAGCCGTGATGCTGGCCGCGCAGGCTGTCGCCTGGGGCGACAGCGAGGTCGTGATCGCCGGCGGCCAGGAAAACATGAGTGCCAGCCCGCATGTGTTGAACGGCAGCCGAGACGGCCAGCGCATGGGCGACTGGAAGATGGTCGACACCATGATCGTGGACGGCCTGTGGGACGTGTACAACCAGTACCACATGGGCATCACCGCCGAAAACGTGGCCAAGGCCCACGGCATCACCCGCGAGATGCAGGATGCCCTGGCCGCTGGCAGCCAGGCGAAAGCCGCTGCAGCGCAGGCTGCCGGCAAGTTCAAGGACGAAATCGTCGGCGTGAGCATCCCGCAGCGCAAGGGCGATCCAGTGGTGTTCAACAGCGACGAATTCATCAACGCCAAGACCACCGCCGAAGTGCTGGCTGGCCTGCGCCCCGCTTTCGACAAGGCCGGCTCCGTCACCGCTGGCAACGCGTCGGGCATCAACGACGGCGCCGCCGCCGTGATGGTGATGAGCGCCAAGAAAGCTGCCGCTCTCGGCCTCACGCCGCTGGCACGCATCGCCGCCTTCGGCACCAGCGGCCTGGACCCGGCCACCATGGGCATGGGCCCGGTGCCGGCCTCGCAGAAGGCTCTGGCCCGCGCGGGCTGGAAGGCCTCTGACGTGGACCTGTTCGAACTCAACGAAGCGTTTGCGGCTCAGGCCTGCGCCGTCAACCAGGCGCTGGACATCGACCCCGCCAAAGTCAACGTCAACGGCGGCGCCATCGCCATCGGTCACCCCATCGGCGCGTCCGGCTGCCGCATCCTGGTGACGCTGCTGCACGAGATGCAGCGCAGCGGTGCCAAGAAAGGCCTGGCCGCGCTGTGCATCGGCGGCGGCATGGGCGTTTCCCTGGCCATTGAACGCGCCTGACCCACACACCCGTTTTTTCCGCCATATCGGCACCACCAAGAGGAGCACACAAAATGAGTCAAAAAGTAGCCTACGTCACCGGCGGCATGGGCGGCATCGGTACCGCCATCTGCCAGCGTCTGCACGCTGAAGGTTTCAAGGTCATTGCCGGTTGCGGCCCGACGCGCGACCACCAGAAGTGGATCGACGAGCAAAAGGCCCAGGGCTTCACCTTCTACGCGTCTGTCGGCAACGTCGGTGACTGGGACTCCACCGTCGAGGCCTTCACCAAGACCAAGGCCGAGCACGGCACCATCGATGTGCTGGTCAACAACGCCGGCATCACCAAGGACCGCATGTTCCTGAAGATGTCGCGCGACGACTGGGATGCGGTGATGAACACCAACCTGGACTCCATGTTCAACGTGACCAAGCAGGTCGTGGCCGACATGGTGGAAAAGGGCTGGGGCCGCATCATCAACATCTCGTCGGTGAACGGTGAAAAGGGCCAGGCCGGCCAGACCAACTACTCGGCCGCCAAGGCCGGCATGCACGGCTTCTCGATGGCGCTGGCGCAGGAACTGGCCAACAAGGGCGTGACGGTCAACACCGTGAGCCCAGGCTACATCGGCACCGACATGGTCAACGCCATCCGCCCTGACGTGCTGGAAAAGATCGTCGCCACGGTGCCGGTCAAGCGCTTGGGCAAACCGAGCGAAATCGCCTCCATCATCGCCTGGCTGGCCAGCGAAGAAGGCGGCTATGCCACCGGTGCGGACTTCTCGGTCAACGGTGGCCTGCACATGGGGTGATGCCTCCCCCCGCGCCGCGCCTGCGGCGCGTCACCCCCCAGGGGGCGACATCTGCGGCCCGGCAAAGCCGGTTCCGCGATGTCCTGGCCTCAGGCCACTCGTTCCATCGGCCCTGCTTCTGCAGGGCCTTTTTCTTGGTGGCGGGATAATCGGCTCATGTCTTTTTCCGTTTCCCCCTGGCGCCTGTCCGTTGCTCCCATGATGGGTTGGACCGACCGCCATTGCCGGTATTTCCACCGGTTGCTGACCCGACACACCCTGCTCTACACCGAGATGGTGACCAGTGGCGCGCTGATCCACGGCAACACCGCGCAGCTGCTGCACTTCAACGACGACCAGGAGCACCCCGTGGCCTTGCAGCTCGGTGGCAGCGACCCTGCCGACCTGGCGCGGGCCGCACGGCTGGGCCAGGTGCGGGGCTACGACGAGATCAACCTCAACTGCGGCTGCCCGAGCGAGCGCGTGCAGCGAGGAGCCTTCGGTGCCTGCCTGATGGGCGAGGCGCCGCTCGTGCGCGACTGCATCCAGGCGATGCGCGACGCGGTGGACGTGCCCGTCACGGTCAAGCACCGCATCGGCATTGACAAGGTCGAGAGCTACGACTTCGTGCGCGATTTCGTCGGCACGGTGGCCGAAGGCGGGTGCCAGGTGTTCATCGTTCACGCGCGCAACGCCTGGCTCCAGGGCCTGAGCCCGAAAGAAAACCGCGAGATTCCACCGCTGCGCTACGAACTGGCGTACCGCCTCAAACGGGACTTTCCTCAGCTCACCATCGCGATCAACGGAGGCATCACCACCCACGACCAGATCGCGGATCACCTGACGCAGGTCGACGGCGTGATGATCGGTCGGGAGGCGTACCACAACCCCTGGGTCATGGCCGACTGGGATGCGCGCTTCTTCGACGACGTGAGCCGCCCGGTGCCCACGCGGGAAGCGGTGGAGCTGGCCATGGTGGACTACATGGAACGTGCCGCTGCCGAAGACGGCGTGAACTGGTACTCCGTCGCTTGCCACATGCTGGGCCTGCGCCACGGCCTGCACGGCGCGCGCAAATGGCGCCAGGTCTGGAGCGACCACCGGCTCAAGCCGCTGCCGCCGCGCGAGGTCTGGGCGCTCGCCCAGCAGCATGTGGCGCAGCCCACCGAAGCGGGCCACACCGAATCCCTTGTTCCAACCCCCTGAGAGACCGAACCATGAAGCGTGTCCTGATCTGTTCCGCCGCCGTTGCCGGCAGCCTGCTGGCCTGGCCGGCTCTGGCGCAAAACGCCACGCTCGACGCCGCTGCCAAAGAGCCCGGTGCCGTCGTCACCCCTTCCGGCCTGGTGTTTCGCTCGCTGAAGGACGGCAGCGGCGCCGCCCCCGGTGCCGCCGACACGGTGAAGGTGCACTACAAGGGTACCTTCCCGGACGGCAAGGAGTTCGACAGCTCCTATTCGCGCGGTGCGCCCATTGAGTTTCCGCTCAACCGCGTGATTCCGTGCTGGACCGAAGGTGTGCAGCGCATCAAGGTCGGTGGCAAGGCCAGGCTGACCTGCCCCAGCAGCATCGCCTACGGCTCGCGTGGTGCGGCTGGCGTGATTCCACCCAACGCGACTTTGGTCTTCGAGGTGGAACTGCTCGGCGTCAACGGCCGCTGAGTAGGAGCGCTCCGCTCAGGTGGCCGCTTCGAGCCCATTGCGGAAGTGCTCCTGCATGCGTTGTCGCGTGAGGTTGGCATCGCGCGCGAGCAGGGCAGCCATGACCGCCCGGTGTTCGGCCAGCGATTCTTCGATGCGGCCGCTCTTGAACAGCGAGTTGTGGCGGTTGAGCTTCATGACCTTGCGCAGGTCGGCCACCATCTGTTCGCGCCAGCGGTTGTCGGCCATTTCCAGCAGGCGCATGTGGAACTGTTCGTTGACCGCGAAGAACCGGTCCCGGTCGTCGGCTGCGCTTTCCAGATCCTGGTGCAAAGCTTGCAGTTCGGTACGCTGGGCCGGTGTGGCCCTGTCGGCCACCACGCCGGCGGCGTCGGATTCCAGCAGCGACAGCAAGTGGTAGACGTCGGCCAGGTCCTTCTCGGACACTTCGGTCACGTAAGCACCGCGTCGCACCTTCATGGTCACCAGGCCTTCGGCCGCCAGCACCTTCAAGGCCTCCCGCAGTGGCGTCCGGCTGATCCCGTATTCTTCGGCCAGTTTCAGCTCGTCGATCCAGCTCCCGGGCTCCAGCTCGCGCTGGAAGATGCGCTGACGAAGGAGCTCAGCGACTTCTTCGTAAAGGGCTCGAGGGGCTAAAGACAAGGCGGACATGCGACGGGTGGAGCGGTGACAGCAAGGCCGAATTGTAAGGCCGCCGGAATATTTTGCATCAATAATTATGAATGATGTAAACTGCAGCGCCTTTTCTGTTGCATCCCCACACCGCTCCGCGAACCCGTTGCCATGAGCCAGAAACCCTTTGAATTTGCCCCCGCCAACCTCGAAGCCTGGACCAAGGCTGCCCAGAAGTCTGCTCCGGGCGGTGACGTCCAGGCGTTGAACTGGGTCACGCCCGATGGCATCACCGTCAAGCCGCTCTACACCGCAGAAGACACCAGGGACCTGCCGCACACCAATACGCTGCCGGGTTTCGAGCCCTTCATCCGCGGCCCGCAGGCCACAATGTACGCGGTACGTCCCTGGACGATCCGGCAGTACGCGGGTTTTTCGACCGCCGAAGAATCCAACGCCTTCTACCGCAAGGCACTGGCCGCTGGCGGGCAGGGCGTGTCGGTCGCGTTCGACCTGGCCACCCACCGAGGTTACGACTCCGACCACCCGCGAGTGACCGGCGACGTGGGCAAAGCCGGCGTGGCGATCGATTCGGTCGAGGACATGAAGATCCTTTTCAACCAGATCCCGCTGGACAAGGTCTCGGTATCCATGACCATGAACGGCGCGGTGCTGCCGGTGCTGGCCGGTTACGTGGTGGCTGCGGAAGAGCAGGGCGTCTCGCAAGACAAACTGAGCGGAACGATTCAGAACGACATTCTGAAAGAGTTCATGGTGCGCAACACCTACATCTACCCGCCCGAGCCGTCCATGAAGATCATCGGCGACATCATCGAGTACACGGCGAAGAACATGCCGAAGTTCAACTCGATCTCGATCTCGGGCTACCACATGCAGGAAGCCGGTGCCAACCAGGCGTTGGAGCTGGCCTTCACCCTGGCCGACGGCAAGGAGTATGTGAAAACCGCCATCGCCAAAGGCGCCTGAGCTTCTTCTGGGCGATCGGCATGAACTTCTACCTGGAGATCGCCAAGATGCGCGCGGCCCGCCTGCTGTGGACGCGCATCATGAAGGGCTTCAACGCCCAGAACCCCAAGAGCCTGATGCTGCGCACGCACTGCCAGACCTCGGGCTGGTCGCTGACCGAGCAGGATCCTTACAACAACGTGGTTCGCACCACCATCGAGGCCATGGCCGCGGTGTTCGGCGGCACGCAAAGCCTGCACACCAACGCCTTTGATGAAGCCATTGCGCTGCCCACCGACACCAGTTCGCGCATCGCCCGCAACACGCAGCTGGTGATCCAGGAAGAGACCCACATCACCAGCGTGGTCGATCCCTGGGCCGGCAGCTACATGATGGAGAGCCTGACGCAGGAAATGGCCGACAAGGCCTGGGCCATCATCGAAGAGGTCGAGGCCATGGGCGGCATGACCAAGGCCGTGGACTCCGGCTGGGCCAAGCTCAAGATTGAAGCCGCTGCCGCTGAAAAGCAGGCGCGCATCGACAGCGGCAAGGACGTGATCGTCGGCGTCAACAAATACAAGCTCAAGACCGAAGACGCCATCGAGGCGCGCGACATCGACAACGTCGCGGTGCGCGACGGCCAGATCAGCCGCTTGAAGGCCATCAAGGTCGCGCGCGACAGCGCCAAGGTCGAGGCCGCGCTGAATGCGCTGACGGCAGCCGCCGAATCCGGCCAGGGCAACCTGCTGGACCTGAGCATCCAGGCGATACGCCTGCGCGCCACCGTGGGCGAGGTGAGCGACGCGCTGGAAAAGGTTTACGGGCGCCACCGCGCCGATACTCAAAAGGTGACCGGTGTGTACGCTGCCGCTTACGACTCTGCCGAAGGCTGGGACGCTCTCAAGGGCGAAATCAACGCGTTTGCCGAGGCTCAAGGCCGCCGCCCGCGCGTGATGATCAGCAAGCTCGGACAGGACGGCCACGACCGCGGCGCCAAGGTGGTGGCCACGGCGTTTGCTGACCTGGGTTTCGACGTGGACATGGGACCGCTGTTCCAGACGCCGGAAGAGTGCGCCCGCCAGGCGATCGAGAACGACGTGCACGCGGTCGGCGTCTCGACGCTCGCCGCCGGTCACAAGACCCTGGTACCCGCCATCATTGCCGAGCTGAAAAAGCAGGGCGCCAACGACATCATCGTGTTCGTGGGCGGTGTGATCCCGCGCCAGGACTACGAGATGCTGTACGAGGCCGGTGTCAAAGGCATCTACGGCCCGGGCACGCCGATTCCCGCCAGCGCCAAGGACGTGCTGGAGCAGATCAAGAAGGCGGTGGTGTGACCCCTGCCGAGTTGCAGGCGGGTGTGCTGACCGGCGCTGGCGCCGTGCAGCGCCGCGCCATGGCCAAGGCCATCACGCTGCTCGAATCGACCCGCGCCGATCACCGCGCGTTGGGCGACCAGCTGCTGACGGCGTTGCTGCCCCACACCGGAAGATCGTTCCGGCTCGGCATCAGCGGCGTGCCGGGTGTGGGCAAGAGCACCTTCATCGAAGCGCTGGGCCTGTACCTGATCGAGCAGGGCCACCGGGTTGCGGTGCTGACCATCGACCCATCCAGCACCGTGTCGGGCGGCTCCATCCTCGGCGACAAAACCCGCATGGAGCACCTGAGCGTGCACGAGAAGGCTTACATCCGCCCCAGCCCGAGCAGCGGGACTCTGGGCGGCGTGGCCGAGAAGACGCGCGAGGCCATGCTGGTCTGCGAAGCCGCCGGGTACGACATCGTGATGGTGGAGACCGTGGGCGTGGGCCAGAGTGAAACCGCAGTGGCCAACATGACCGACATGTTCTGCCTGCTGCAACTGCCCAATGCGGGCGATGATTTGCAGGCGATCAAGAAGGGCGTGATGGAGCTGGCCGATCTGGTGGTCATCAACAAGGCCGACATCGATACCGACGCCGCTACCCGCGCCCGTGCGCAGATCACGTCTTCATTGCGCCTGCTGGGGCTGCATGGCCATCCCGAGCATGCGCACCACGATGAAGGCATCTGGCACCCGCAGGTGATCCAGATCAGCGCGCTGCACAACCAGGGCGTGGACAGTTTCTGGGCCGAAGTGACCCGATTCCGGACCCTGCAGACGGCCAATGGCCGGCTCGCCGCCCGCCGCCAGCACCAGGCCGGCGCCTGGATGTGGGAGCGCATCGACGCCGGATTGAAACAACGCTTTCGTGAACATCCGCAGATCCGCGCGCGGCTCGACGACACGAGCCGCCGGGTGCTGAGCGGAGAGCTGCCCGCTTCGACCGCGGCGCGTCAATTGCTCGAACTGTTTGACTGAATACGAACCGATTTTTCTGGAGAAAACGCATGCAAGACATCCTGGAGCAACTGGAAAAGAAACGCGCCGCGGCCCGCCTGGGCGGCGGTGAAAAGCGCATTGCCGCGCAGCACAGCAAGGGCAAGCTCACGGCTCGCGAGCGGCTGGAAGTGCTGCTCGACGAGGGCACTTTCGAAGAGTGGGACATGTTCGTGGAACACCGCTGCGTGGACTTCGGCATGCAGGACCAGAAGATCCCCGGCGACGGCGTCGTGACCGGCTACGGCATGATCAACGGCCGACTGGTGTTCGTGTTCAGTCAGGACTTCACGGTCTTCGGTGGTGCCCTGTCGGAGTCGCACGCCGAAAAAATCTGCAAGGTGATGGACCAGGCCATGAAGGTCGGCGCGCCGGTGATCGGCCTGAACGATTCGGGCGGTGCCCGCATCCAGGAGGGCGTGGCCTCGCTCGGCGGTTATGCAGACGTGTTCCAGCGCAACGTGATGGCCAGCGGCGTGGTGCCGCAGATCAGCATGATCATGGGTCCCTCGGCCGGCGGCGCGGTGTATTCGCCCGCCATGACCGACTTCATCTTCATGGTCAAGGATTCGAGCTACATGTTCGTGACCGGCCCCGAGGTGGTGAAAACCGTGACGCACGAGGAAGTGACCGCCGAAGAACTCGGCGGCGCGGTGACGCACACCACCAAGAGCGGCGTGGCCGACCTCGCGTTCGAGAACGATGTGGAAGCGCTGCTCATGCTGCGCCGGCTCTACAACTACCTCCCACTGAACAACCGCGAAAAAGCCCCCGTGCGCCCCAGCGGCGACCCGATCGACCGCATGGACCTGAGCCTCGACACCCTGGTGCCCGAGAACCCGAACAAGCCGTACGACATGAAGGAGCTGATCGTCAAGACGGTGGACGATGGCGACTTCTTTGAGTTGCAGCCCGAGTACGCGAAGAACATCCTGATCGGCTTTGCCCGCATGGACGGCCAGACGGTCGGCATCGTGGCCAACCAGCCGCTGGTGCTGGCCGGCTGCCTGGACATCAAGTCGAGCATCAAGGCCGCGCGCTTCGTGCGCTTCTGCGATGCGTTCAACATCCCGGTGGTGACGTTTGTGGACGTGCCCGGCTTCATGCCCGGCACCAGCCAGGAGTACGGCGGCATCATCAAACACGGCGCCAAGCTGCTCTACGCGTATGCCGAGTGCACCGTGCCGAAGATCACCGTGATCACGCGCAAGGCCTACGGTGGCGCCTACGACGTGATGGCCTCCAAGCACCTGCGCGGCGACGTCAACTTCGCGTGGCCCAATGCCGAGATTGCGGTGATGGGCGCCAAGGGCGCGGTGGAGATCATCTTCCGCGAAGACAAGGGCGACCCGGCCAAGCTGGCCGCCAAGGAAGCCGAGTACAAGGCCCGCTTCGCCAACCCGTTCGTGGCGGGCGCGCGTGGCTTCATCGACGACGTGATCCTGCCGCACGAGACGCGCAAGCGCATCTGCCGTTCGCTGGTCATGTTGAAGGACAAGAAGCTGGAAAACCCGTGGCGCAAGCACGGGAACATTCCACTCTGATCACGAAGGAGAAGAAGAACATGTTCACCAAAATTCTCATTGCCAACCGCGGCGAGATCGCCTGCCGCGTGATTGCCACCGCCAAGAAAATGGGCATCGCCACCGTGGCGGTGTACTCCGAAGCCGACAAGGAGGCGCGCCACGTGCAGCTGGCCGACGAGGCCGTGCTGCTCGGCCCGGCGCCGTCGCGCGAGTCCTACCTCGTGGCCGACAAGATCATCGCCGCGGCCAAGGCCACCGGCGCGCAGGCCATCCACCCCGGCTACGGCTTCCTGAGTGAAAACGAAGCCTTCGCCAAGCGCTGTGAAGACGAAGGCATTGCCTTCATCGGCCCGCGGCATTTCTCCATCGCGGCCATGGGCGACAAGATCGCCTCCAAGAAGCTCGCGCTGGAGGCGAAGGTCAACACCATCCCGGGCTGGAACGACGCCATTGAAACCGCCGAGCGCGCGGTCGAGATTGCCAAGGACATCGGCTACCCGGTGATGATCAAGGCCTCGGCCGGCGGTGGCGGCAAGGGCCTGCGCGTGGCCTTCAACGATAAAGAAGCGTTTGAAGGCTTCACCAGCTGCCGCAACGAAGCCCGCAACAGCTTTGGCGACGACCGCGTGTTCATCGAAAAATACGTACTGGAGCCGCGCCACATCGAGATCCAGGTGCTCGGCGATTCGCACGGCAATGTGATCTATCTGAACGAGCGCGAGTGCTCTATCCAGCGCCGCCACCAGAAGGTGATTGAAGAGGCGCCGTCGCCCTTCATCTCCGACGCGACGCGCAAGGCCATGGGGGAGCAGGCCGTGGCCCTCGCCAAGGCGGTGAGGTACCAGAGCGCCGGCACGGTGGAGTTCGTGGTCGGCAAAGACCAGGACTTCTACTTCCTGGAGATGAACACCCGCCTGCAGGTGGAGCACCCGGTGACCGAGTGCATCACCGGCGTCGATCTGGTGGAGCTGATGATCCGCGTCGCCGCCGGCGAGAAGCTGCCGTTGACGCAGGATCAGGTGCAGCGCAATGGCTGGGCGATGGAGTGCCGCATCAACGCTGAAGACCCGTTCCGCAACTTCCTTCCGAGCACCGGCCGCCTGGTGCGCTTTCAGCCACCGGCGCAGACCATGCACCAGTCCAACACCGCCGACCTGTACGGCGTGCGCGTGGACACGGGCGTGGTCGATGGCGGCGAGATCCCGATGTACTACGACTCGATGATCGCCAAGCTCATCGTGCACGGCAAGGACCGCAATGAGGCCATCACCAAGATGCGAGAGGCGCTCAACGGTTTCGTGATCCGCGGCATCAGCAGCAACATCCCGTTCCAGGCGGCGCTGCTGGCGCACCCCAAGTTCGTCTCGGGTGACTTCAACACCGGCTTCATCGCCGAACATTACGCGCATGGCTTCCGCGCCGAAGACGTGCCGCACGAAGACGCCGATTTTCTGGTGGCCTTGGCAGCCTTTGTGCGCCGCAAGTCGCGTGAGCGCGCCGCAGGTCTGACCGGCCAGTTGCCGGGCTACGGCGTCAAGGTGGGCCACGATTTCAGCGTGATCACGCTGGGCGCCGCTGGCCAGAACCGCTACACCGCCGTGCACGTGGACGAGGTGCTGGGCCAGCTCGGTTCGGCGGTGGTCACCATCGAAGGCAAGCGCTTCGAGATCAGCAGTCCTTCGCGCCTGAACGACATCTGCATCACGGGCGAGGTCAACGGCCAGCCCTTTACCGCCCAGGTCGAGCGAGGTACGCCGCGCAACCCGCTGGCGTTGGTGGTGCAGCACAACGGCACGCGCATCGAAACCGTGGTGGTCTCTCGCCGCATGGCCGAACTGCACCAGCTGATGCCGTTCAAGGCCGCGCCCGACATGAGCAAATACGTGCTCTCGCCCATGCCCGGTTTGCTGGTCGATGTGGCGGTGCAGGTCGGCCAGAAGGTGCAGGCCGGCGAGCGCGTGGCGGTGATCGAGGCCATGAAGATGGAGAACGTGCTGTTCGCTGCTGCCGACGGTGTGGTGTCCAAGGTGCTGGCGTCCAAAGGCGAGAGCCTGGTGGTCGATCAGCCCATCGTGGAGTTCGCGAAATGAAAGGAAAGCCAAGACCGTTCAAGGTGCTGGGCGTGCAGCAGATCGCCATCGGTGGCCCGGACAAACTGCGCTTGCAAACGCTGTGGGTGGACATGCTGGGGCTGGAAAAGACCGGCACCTTCCAGAGCGAACGCGAGAACGTGGACGAAGACATCTGCGCCATCGGCAGCGGCCCGTTCAAGGTCGAGGTCGATCTGATGCAGCCCATCGACCCGGAGAAAAAGCCGGCGGTGCACACCACGCCGCTGAACCACATTGGCCTGTGGATCGACGACCTGCCGGTGGCGGTCGAGTGGCTCACGGCCAACGGCGTGCGCTTCGCACCCGGCGGCATCCGCAAAGGCGCGGCGGGCTTTGACATCACCTTCCTGCACCCCAAGGCCAATGACGAATTCCCGATTGCGGGCGAAGGTGTGCTGGTGGAACTGGTGCAGGCGCCACCCGAGGTGGTCAGTGCCTTTGCCCGCCTCGCGGCACAGTCCGCGTAAAGACTTGGAGCCGGGGAGACCGACCCCGCCGGGCGCGAGCCTGGCGGGGTTTTTTCATCGGTGGGTGGCGGTCACTCGCAGATCATGTAGGTCTTGGTCAGGGGCTCCAGCACCTCGAACGCGCCTTCAAACCCCGGCGGGATGTAGATGCCTTCACCGGGGCCCGCCTCCACAAAGCCCCCCAGTGCATCGTGCACCCGGCAGCGGCCGGCCAGCACGGTGAACAGTTCGCGTTCGGTCGGGCCCATGGCGATGCGCCAGTGCCCCGGCTCGCAGCGCCAGACGCCACAGAACACCCGGCCGGCGGGCAGCGTGTCATCGACCCGGTTCCAGGTTTCGCGCAGCGGGTTGCCCCGGATCAGCCGTTCGGGTCGCGGGTGGTCGGCCTCGGGTGTGCCCGAGGGCTGGGCAACGAGGTGAATGAGGCGGGGGCTGGCGGTGGTCATGCCGCGCATTGTGCCCAAGCGGGCAGTTAAAAGGGTGAAGCAGGGCCGGTTTCCCGGCTTTGTTCAGCCCATCGTCGCCGGGGAGGCGCCCTTAACCTTGAGGACATCCGTGGGCCTCATCCCTTGGCCCGGTACGACGCCGCAGAGGAGTGCGACATGAGCCCGGTTCCCAGTCAGCAGTTTCCGTCTTCTGAATTCAATCCTGCCGACGCCCCGCCACTCCTGGCCCAGGGTGACGAACGCTGGGCACGGCGTCAGCCGCAATGGCGCGAGCGCGAACTCGCGCTGGCCTGGCCCAGCGAGCTGCTCGAGAGCTTCAGCCTGCGCATGGCCAGCCATGGCATGTGCGTCAGCCGCGCGCTGATGCTGTGCGACCGCCACTACGCCCTGCAGCAGCTGGCCCATGCGCACAACATGGCCGACGACTCGCTGCGCCTGATGGCGGTTCAGCTGTTTCGCCACTTCGAAGCCCGGCAGTCCGGCATTTCCCCGCTGCACTGAGCCTCGCCGGCTGGTCGCTCGGGTTGTGCTGGCGAGCCAGTGCGCCTCAAGCCCGGCGACCAATGTCCGATAAGGAATCAGTCATGACATCGAGGAGACCTATGAGCACATTTTCCATCCAACCCCTGTCGGCCGGCGTCTGGCTGATGCGACACCTGCGGCTGCCGATCAAGCTGGGCTTGCTGGCGGTGGTCCTGCTGGTGCCTCTGGCGATTTTGTGTGTGCTGCTGCTCCAGCGCCTGGGCGGTGAGATCCGGTTTGCCCAGAGCGAAGCCGAGGGTTCGCGCACCCTTGTCCAGCTGGCGACTGTGATGACCGCCGTGCAGACCCACCGGGGACAGACCAACATGCTGCTGTCGGGCGCGTCCAGCGCTCGGGCCGCGCTGGATGCCACGCGTGGCGATCTTCGGCAAGCCCTGCAGCAGACCGATGCAGCGATCACCGGATTCGCGGCGCTCGGCCTGTCGGGTGAATGGGGCGATCTCAAGCGTTTGATCGAGGCCTTGAACTCGACCGAGACGGACACCCCTGCTCAGTCGTTTGCCCGGCACACCGCTCTGATCGGCGAACTGCGCCGCTTCGTCTACACCGTGGGCGAACGTTCCAATCTGCTGTTTGATCCGGAACCGGCCACCTATTTCCTCATCGACATGGTGGTGTCGCGGACCCCGGGCTGGGGCGAGGCCATCGGCCAGATCCGTGATCAGGGCGCAGGTCAGCTGAGCTTGCCGGTGCCTTCGCCCGACGAGGTGGGCAATCTGCGCGTGCTGCTGGACGCGCTCAGCGCCGACAGCAAGGATCTGCGATTCGCCATGGGCTTTGCGGCCCGTTACGGCCAGGACGATCTGCCGGGCGAGCCGGCACTGGTGGCCACCGATCGATTTGTCCAGTTGGCCGGGCAAGCTTTCGATACTCCGGGTTCGGTCAGCGGGGACGCTTATTTCGCTGCCGGCACGCAGGTACTGGCCGCGGTGAATACCTACCAGGCAACGGTGCTGAAGCGGCTGGACTATCTCCTCGAACAACGCATTGCCTCGTTGCAGCGCCTGCAACTGCTGGCCCTGGGTGCCACCGTGCTCGGCATTGGCCTGATGGTCTATTTGCTGCTGGCGTTCTACCGGAGTTTCGTGATCGATTTCCGCCACGTCATCGACGTGATGGGCCAGACCGCATCGGGCAACCTGCGAGCCCATGTGCGCATCCGCGGCAAAGACGAACTCAGCCAGATGGCCACGCTGCTGGAGAGCATGATCGGCAACATCTCTGCCATGGTGGCCCAGGTGCGCAGCAATTCGGCGCTGGTGGCGCATGCCGGCAAGAGCCTGGCGCTGGGCAACCGCGATCTGGCCGACCGCACCGAGCAGCAGGCGGCCAACCTGGAGCAGACCGCGGCCAGCGTGCAGCAGCTCTCGGGCACCGTGCACCAGAACGCCGAGACCGCGGGCGATTCCAACACCCAGGCGGCCAAGGTGCGCGACGTGGCCGAGTCCGGTGCGCAATCCATGGTGCAGGCGGTGAACTCGGTCGAAGGCATCCAGAAAAGCGCGCAGCAAATGCACGAGATCATCAGTGTGATCGATGGCATTGCGTTCCAGACCAACATCCTCGCGCTCAATGCGGCGGTGGAGGCCGCGCGCGCCGGCGAACAGGGCCGGGGCTTCGCCGTGGTGGCCAATGAAGTTCGCACACTCGCCCAGCGCTCGGCGGCCTCGTCGCGCGAGATTCGCCAGCTCATCGAGGCTTCGGGCGCGCAGGTGGCGGCCAGCGTGTCGCAGATCCGCGCCGCAGGCAGCAACATGACGCAGATCGTCAACGGCGTGCGCGGCGTGGCCGCCAACATGGCCCTCATTTCGGCGGCGAGCGCCGAGCAGAGCACCGGCCTGACCGAGATTTCGTCTGCGGTGGGCCAGCTCGACCAGATCACCCAGCGCAATGCCCAGATGGTGGAGCACGCGGTGAACCAGTCCAATCTGCTGGAGGCGAGGGCGGCCCATTTGTCCCGCGCGGTGTCGTCCTTCATGCTGCAGCAGGGCACGGCCGAAGAGGCCATGACGCTGGTGGAGCGCGCCCTGGCACACCGGAGCCAGAGCGGACGCGATGCCTTCGTGCGCGACCTGACCGAGCCGACCCAGGGCTTTCACGACCGCGACATGTATGTGTTCGCGCTCGATCGCCAGGGCAGCTACCGGGCGTTTGCCGGCAAACCCGAAAAGGTGGGCAGCCGGGTGCAGGACATCGCGGGTGTCGATGGGCAGGCGCTGCTGGAAGCCATCGTGGCGCAGGCCGAAACCGAACCGGGCTGGGTCGAGTACGACATCACCAACCCGGCCAACGGCCGCATCCAGACCAAGATGTCCTATGTGGTCAAGGTGGACGATCTCTACGTCGGCTGCGGCGTCTACAAGTCCGTCGTGGTGGCTTGACGCAGGTCCGAAGCCGGTTCAGTCCGGCTGCTCGCCACGCTTGGCGCGCGCCCGTTCCAGTGCCGCTTCGATCACGGTGCGCTTTTTCGCCAGCGTCAGCGGGTCGGTGTGCATCGAGTGCGCTTCGAGGTCGGCGAATTTCATGCGGGCCTTGGCCTCCAGGGCGCGCTCGTGTTCGATCTGCTCGCGCGCCAGACGCGCGGTGCGCTGCCGGTAGCGTTCACGGCCTTGCGCTGCCTGGGCCGTTGTCCAGGCCATCCAGCCGGTGCGTTCTCCGCTCACCACCTCCAGCGAGATGCAATCCACGGGGCAGACCGGAATGCACAACTCGCAGCCGGTGCAACAGGGTTCGACCACCGTGTGCATGAGTTTGTTGCTGCCGACGATCGCGTCCGTCGGGCAGGCCTTGATGCACAGCGTGCAGCCGATGCACCAGTTCTCGTCGATCACCGCCAGCGTCAGCGGGCCTTCGATGCCGTTGGCCGGGTTGAGCGGAGTGACCGGATGCCCGGTCACGGCGGCCAGCCGTGCGATGCCTTCGGCACCACCGGGCGGGCACTGGTTGATGGACGCCTCGCCGGCTGCTATGGCCTGGGCATAGGCCGAGCAGTCGGGGTAGCCACAGCGGGTGCACTGCGTCTGCGGCAGGACGGCGTCGATGCGCAGGGCGAGTTCGTTCATGGCTGGCCATGCACCGGGAAGCAGGTCTTTCTCCGGGCTGCTCCCGATCGACAGGCCACTCAGGCCTTGCGTTGGGCGGGCTTCTTGGCCGTTGCCGTCTGGGCCATCGCCTTTTTCGCCGATGAGGCCTTGGCTGCGGGCTTTGCAGCGGCCTGGGACACAGGCTTGCGGGCCACGGGTTTGGCAGCCGGCTTGCGAACCGGGCGAACAGCCGGCTGCTCCACGGCAGTCGCCGCGGTAAGGTCGGTTGTCCGGGGCTGGTGCGACAGGATGAAGGTCTTGACCACCGGGTAGACCATCTCGCGCCAGCGACGGCCACTGAAGATGCCGTAATGGCCTGCTTCCTTGGCCTCGTAGTGCATCTGGTGCGTCTTGGGAATGCCGGTACACAGGTCGTGGGCGGCAGCGGTCTGGCCCGAACCCGAGATGTCGTCCAGCTCGCCTTCCACCGTGAGCAGGCCCGTGGTCTTGATGTCCTCGGGGCGAACGCGTTCGACCTTGCCAGTCTCGCTCTTCACATCCCAGGTGCCGTTGACCAGCTTGAAGTCCTGGAACACGGTCTGGATGGTTTCCAGGTAGTAGTCGGCGTCCATGTCGAGCACCGCGTTGTACTCGTCGTAGAACTTGCGGTGGCTCTCGGCGCTGGAATTGTCGCCCTTGATCAGGTCCTGGAAGTAGTCGTAGTGGCTGCTGGCGTGGCGATCGGGGTTCATGGCCACGAAGCCGGTGTGCTGGAGAAAGCCCGGGTAGACACGGCGCCCGGCACCCGGGAACTTGTCCGGGACACGGTAAATGACGTTGTTTTCAAACCAGCTGTGGCTGCGCTGCGTGGCCAGGTTGTTCACGGCCGTGGGCGACTTGCTGGCATCGATCGGACCACCCATCATGGTCATGGACAGCGGTGTGGTCTCACCGCGGCTCGCCATCAGAGACACCGCGGCCAACACCGGCACGGTGGGCTGGCACACGCTCATCACGTGGCAGTTGCCGTAGGCGTTTTGCAGGTAACGAATGAACTCCTGCACGTAGTTCACATAGTCGTCGAGGTGGAACTCGCCTTCCGACAGGGGCACCAGGCGGGCATTTTTCCAGTCGGTGATGTAGACCTTGTGGTCCTTCAGCATGGTGCGCACCGTGTCGCGCAGCAACGTGGCGTAGTGGCCAGAAAGCGGCGCCACGATCAACACCACCGGCTGGCCCTTGAGCTTGTCCAGGGTGGCGGAGTCGTCTGTGAACCGTTTGAAGCGTCGCAGTTCGCAGAAGGGTTTGTCGATTTCGATGCGTTCGAAGATCGCCACATCCACACCGTCCACATCCGCGGTGGTGATACCGAACACGGGTTTTTCGTAGTCCTTCCCCAGGCGGTGCATCAGGTCGTACCCGGCGGCCACGCGCTGTGCCAGCGGAAACTGGGACATGGGCAGAGCGGCGTTGTTGTAGAGCTTGGCTGCGACTTCGGCCAGGTCAGCGAACGGCTCCATCAAGGAGCGCTGGGTTTCGTAAATCTGGTAGAGCATGGGCTTCAATAGACGGTTATGTTGCAGTGCAATATAGCAGCAAGAGCCAGTCAGCAGGACGGTGAAAACACCTAATTTTCCGGGGTATCTGTCACATTCGTGAAAGGTTCCGCTGTTCTGTGGTGGCGCTGGAACCGCCGGCAAGGGGCGCAAAAAAAGCCGCTCAGGGAGCGGCTTCTGTGCCCAATGGGACAGGGGGGTCAGGCCACCTTGGCAACCGCCCGGCAAACGTAGTCGATGTTTTTGCTGTTGAGCGCGGCCACGCACATGCGGCCGGTGTCGGTGCCGTACACGCCGAATTCGCTGCGCAGGCGGACCATCTGGTCCTTGCTCAAGCCCGAGTAGCTGAACATGCCGATCTGGGTGGTGATGAAGCTCATGTCCTTGGTCACCCCGGCAGCCTTGAGGCCGTCCACCAGCTTCTGGCGCATGGCCTTGATGCGCACGCGCATCTCGCCCAGCTCCTGTTCCCACTGGGCCCGCAACTCGGGGTTGTTCAGCACCGCGGCCACGATGGCGCCGCCGTGGGTGGGCGGGTTGGAGTAGTTGGTGCGGATCGCGATCTTGAGCTGGCTGAGCACGCGGTCGGCCTCTTCCTTGCTGCTGGCCACCACGCTCAGGGCACCCACGCGCTCGCCGTACAGGCTGAAGCTCTTGGAGAAGCTGGTCGACACAAAAATGTCCAGCCCCGCTGCCACGAACTTGGCGATCACGGCGCCGTCTTCGGCGATACCGTAGCCAAAGCCTTGGTAGGCCATGTCCAGGAAAGCGGTGAGGTTGCGGGCCTTGACGGTGGCGATCACCTGGTCCCACTGGGCGGGCGTGATGTCATAGCCCGTGGGGTTGTGGCAGCAGGCGTGCAGCAGCACGATGGTGCCGGCGGCGGCGGCGTTGAGCTTGGCCAGCATGCCGTCGAAGTTGATCCCACCCAGTCCGGCGTTGGCGCTCGGGTCGAAGTACGGGTAGGTGTCCACCGGGAAACCGGCGTTGGTGAAGAGCGCGCGGTGGTTCTCCCAGCTGGGGTCGGAGATCAGCACGGTGGCGTTGGGGCTGATCTTTTTCAGGAAGTCGGCACCGATCTTCAGGCCGCCGGTGCCGCCGATGGCCTGCACCGTGGCCACGCGGCCACTTTTCACCACATCGGACTCGGCGCCAAAGACCAGGCCCTTGACGGCAGCGTCGTAGGCGGCGATGCCATCGATGGGCAAATAGCCGCGCGCCGTCGGTTTTTCCATCATGGCTTTTTCGGCCGCCTGCACGCACTGCAGCAACGGCAGCTTGCCGTTGTCATCGAAATACACGCCAACGCCGAGGTTGACCTTGTTCGGGTTGGTGTCGGCAGCGAACTGTTCGTTCAGACCCAGAATCGGGTCGCGCGGGGCCATTTCGACGGCGGTGAATAGAGACATGCTGGGTTCCTGGGGCTGGGGGAATGAAAAGCCCTCCATTTTATAGATGGACTTTCCGCGAGGACTAGCGGCCGCTCGCGCTGCGGGGCAGCGAGAATCGGGCGGCGCAAGGGACGGAAGCTTCGGACGGGAACGACATGGAAACAGCGGATGTGGTGGTGGTGGGCGCGGGCGTGGTGGGTCTGGCCGTGGCGCGCGCGCTCGCGGCGCGCGGACGCGAGGTGCTGGTGCTCGAAGCCGCCGCCGCCATCGGCACCGGCACCAGCTCCCGCAACAGCGAAGTGATCCACGCCGGCATCTACTACCCGTCCGGTTCGCTCAAGGCTCGCCTGTGTGTGCAGGGCAAGGAGATGCTGTACCGGTACTGCGTTGATCGGGGCGTCGCGCACCGTCGTTGCGGCAAGCTGATCGTGGCCAACACGGCTTCGCAGGCTGCGGCACTGCCGGCCATCGTGCAGAAGGCCCAGGCGAACGGGGTGGACGATCTGGTGTTGCTCACCCGCGAGCAGGCGCAGGCGATGGAGCCGCGTCTGGAAGGCCTGGCCGCGGTGCATTCCCCGTCCACCGGCATCGTCGACAGCCACGCACTCATGCTGGCCCTGCAGGGCGATCTGGAAAACACAGGCGGGTTGGTGGCCTGTCACAGCGCCGTGGAGCAGTTGCGGGTCACCGGGCAGGGCATTGAGGTGGAAGCGGCGGACGGGACCGTGCTGCTTGCCCGCAGCGTGGTGAATGCGGCCGGCCTGCACGCCTGCGCACTGGGGCGGAACACGCTGGGGCTGGACCCGAGCCGGGTACCGCGCGCCTGGTACGCCAAGGGCAACTACTTCACGCTGGCGGGCCGCTCTCCTTTTGATCGGCTGGTGTACCCGGCACCCGAGCCGGACAAGCACCTGGCCGGCCTGGGCGTGCACCTGACCATCGATCTGGGTGGTCAGGCCAAGTTCGGACCGGATGTGCAGTGGACCGATAACCCGGACGACCTGATCGTCGACCCTGCCCGTGGCGAGGCGTTTGTTGCCGAGGTGCGCAAGTACTGGCCCGGGCTGCCCGACGGCGCGCTGCAGCCGGGTTATGCCGGCATGCGACCGAAGATCAGCGGCCCGGACGAGCCCGCCGCCGACTTCCGCATCGATGGCCCGGCCGTGCACGGCGTGCCCGGTCTGGTCAACCTGTTCGGTATCGAGTCGCCGGGGCTGACCAGTTGCCTGGCCATCGGTGAGCAGGTGGCTGAGCTGCTGAGCTGATCAGCGCAGGCCTTTGATCGCCTGCGCGGCCTCGCGGACCAGCGCCGGGCCTTTGTAGATCAGCCCGGTGTAGATCTGCACCACATCGGCGCCGGCCGCGATCTTGCCCAGCGCGTCCTGCGCGCTGAGGATGCCGCCCACGCCGATGATCGGAAACTGCGGACCCAGTGCGCTGCGCAGCTGCCGGATCACCCGGTTACTGGCTTCGAGCACCGGCGAACCGGACAGGCCACCCGCTTCTTCTGCGTGGGTCAGACCTTTGATGGCTTCCCGGCTCAGGGTGGTGTTGGTGGCGATCACGCCGAGGCGTTGGGTGACCCGCCCGAATGCGTCGGTGCCGTGGCGCTTGAGCGTGGCCGCAATCACGTCGATTTGGGCATCGTCCAGGTCGGGGGCGATCTTCAGGAACACCGGCACTTCCCTGTGGGTTTGGGCGGCCAGCTGTTCGCGCCGGGCCATCACCGCGCCGAGCAGCGCGTCGAGTGCTTCGTCGCTTTGCAGGCTGCGCAGGTTCTTGGTGTTCGGGCTGGAGATGTTGACCGTCACATAGTCCGCGTGCGGGTACACGCCGTCCAGGCAGGTCAGGTAGTCGTCGATGGCCTGCTCGATCGGTGTGCTGGCGTTTTTGCCGATGTTCAGCCCCAGCAGCATGGGCGCGGCACCGCCCTGGGTGCGAAAGCGCGCCTGCTGTACGTTGGACAGGAACGCATCCAGGCCATCGTTGTTGAAGCCCAGCCGGTTGATCAGCGCGTTGCGCTGCGGAATGCGGAACATCCGAGGCTTGGGATTGCCCGGTTGGCCCTTGGGCGTGACCGTGCCCACCTCCACAAAACCGAAGCCCATGGTCGCCAGGCCGTCGATGCAGCGGGCGTTCTTGTCCAGCCCCGCGGCCAGTCCCACCCGGTTGGGGAAGCGCAGGCCGGCCAGGACCACCGGATCGTCCACCCGCGTTTCGCTGTAAACACAGGTCAGGGGCGAGCGTTGCAGCTTCGCGATGCTGTGCAGGGTGAGTTCGTGCGCGGCCTCGGGGTCCAGGGCGAACAGGAGCGGGCGGGCGAGCGCGTAAGGCAGGAGGGACATTGGATAATCGTCGGATTCTTTGTAATCACCGATTGTCGCAAATGACCCAAGACGAACTCAAAGCCCTGGTGGGGCTGGCCGCCCTGCAGTACGTGACCCCCGGCGAGATCGTGGGTGTGGGCACCGGTTCCACCGTGAACAAGTTCATCGATGCCCTGGCCACCATGAAGGACCAGATCCCCGGCGCGGTCTCCAGCTCGGTGGCGTCCACCGCGCGGCTCCAGGCGCTGGGCATTCCGGTGTTCGAGGCGAACGATGTCGGCGAACTGTCGGTCTACATCGACGGCGCCGACGAGATCGACGCCGGCGGCCACATGGTCAAAGGGGGTGGAGCGGCCCTCACGCGCGAAAAAATCGTCGCGGCCCAGTCGCGGCGCTTTGTCTGCATCGCCGACGAATCCAAGATGGTCAAGGCGCTGGGCGCTTTCCCGCTGCCGGTGGAGGTGATCCCCATGGCCGCCAGCCGCCTGATCCGGCAATTTGCCGAGATGGGTGGTCAGGCACGCCTGCGGCTGAAGGACGGAGCGGCGCTGGTGACCGACAACGGCCAGCACATTCTGGATGTGACCGGTTTGCAGATCACCGACCCGCTCGCTTTCGAGAGCCGGGTCAACCAGTGGCCGGGCGTCGTGACGGTGGGTGTGTTTGCCCACCAGAAAGCCAGCGTCTGCCTGCTGGGCACGTCCGCCGGCGTGAAAACCCTGGTGTTCTGAGGCGCGGCCTGCGCCTCTTTCAGAAACGGATGCCGGCCGGGTTGG
>LNFM01010917.1_pt1 | contig 31527 bp, 37 predicted proteins | sample 596031 | NCBI WGS metagenome assembly LNFM01 (sample SAMN04254537, study PRJNA301005) | activated carbon metagenome | isolation source: dual media filters at the Ann Arbor, Michigan drinking water treatment plant | place: USA: Ann Arbor | reverse complement strand
GGTGGCGCTGGTGCGCTCCACCGGCGAGGTGCTGACCAACATCGTCGCCTCGGCGGGCGACCTCTCGGGGCAGATCACCCAGATCGCCGCCGCCACCGGCGAGCAGTCGATCGGCATCGACGCCATGGCGCAGGTCGTGGCGCAGATGGACGAGATGACCCAGCAGAACGCGTCCCTGTCGGAGCAGAGCGCCGCGTCGGCGATATCCCTGTCCGAGCAGATCGACCGGCTGAACCAGATGGTGGATGGCTTCCGGACGCGCGATCGCGCGGCGGCGCGGCCGACGCCGTTCAGGGCCGCTGCCTGAGGGCGAAGGGCGGCGCGGCGGCGGCCTCACCGCCCCGCCGCGACCGCGCGATCATGCTCTGCATGCACGGCCGAAAGCCAGGCAGGCGGCTGGTTGTGAAGATGGATCGGGGTGCCTGCGTCAGCTTCACCGCCGTGTCCGCCTGCCGGGGCAGGACGCGCCGCCCCTCCGGCCCGAGGCCCACCTCACTGGCATTCGGTCACCTCGCCACCCGTGACGCGATGCGTCTGGCAGCGCGCCGCTTCGCGCCCGCAGGAGGCCGCCAGGGTCGCCAGCACCATGACGACGCCGATCGTGACGAGCCATCTCGGCCGTGAGGTCATCAGCCGCTCTCGCAGGGGTTCATCGGCGTCGGCCCGGGTCGATTGCCAAACGATAGCGATCACCGTAGCGATGGTCCATGAAACGCGCTTTGATCGGCATCGGCGGCGCCCTGATCCTGATGACCTTGATCGCGTGGTATCTGCTCAGTGGCTTCGGCTGCGAGATGAACACGGCCGGCTGCCGGACCGTCAGACTGGATCTGTCGCGCGACGCGCTGCGTCTGTTCCTGCCGCCTCTGGCGATCGGCCTCGTCCTGGTCGGCCTCGGCCTGCGCAGGAAGCCTCGCCGTCCCGAGCCCGATGCCTAGGCGCCCGGCGCGAGCCGCGCTGGCCGGCCTCGTCGGGTTCTGCGCCGCGGGCACGGGGCTGAGCGCCCAGCCGCTGCCGGACAGGATCACGGGCACCTGGGCGCTGGAGCCCTCCGATTGCTCGGCCGAAGGCGCAGCCGATTTCCGGATCGAGATCACCGCGACGGACGTCGTCTTCGCGGCCTCGCACTGGTCGTCGCCGGACTGGAAACCCCTGAACCAGGGCTGGCGCGCCCTGGCGCGGGTCGAGGAGGGCGGAGCCGGGCGCCTGAAAGGCCGCCACGCGATCACCCTGCGGCTCGGCCGCGACGGCCGGCTGACGATCAACCGCCAGGGCGAGGCCGACATCGCCTATCACCGCTGCCCACCCGTGTCCCGGACGCGCTGACGATCCGTTGTCGTCGGGTCGCCGTCGGCGCGACCGGACGCCATCCCGGCCTTGCAGCCGGCGCGATGGGAGCCTGTTGCAGGCCCGCCTCAGCCCTCATCCTGAGGAGCGGGCAAAGCCTGCGTCTCGAAGGATGCTCCAGATGGTTCGCGAGCCTCCTGAAGTATCCTTCGAGACGCCGCTTTCGCGGCTCCTCAGGATGAGGGCCGGTGGTCCCGCGCTCCCCCTATGACCCCGCCACCTCGAACAGCACCTCGTTGCGCCGCAGCGGGCCGGGCGTCCATGGGTCGTTGTAATAGGCGTAGGTCGCCGCGCCCTGGATCGCGATCCCCGCCTTCGCCAGCCAGCCCCGCAGAACCGCCTCGTTTTCCGCGATCAGCGCGTCGGTGGCGACGCCGGAGAAGCGGATCGCGGCGCGCCGCGCGGCCGGCAGCTGCAGCAGGCGCACATCCTCGCCCGCCGCCTTCGGCAGGGTTTCCAGCGTGTACTTCGACGGCATCACGAAGCGGATCAGCCAGCTCTGCTCGGCGGCCTGCGCCGGCGTCTGGATGACGGGTGCGGTCATGCTGACGGTCTCGCCCTCGCGGCTCTTGGCGAAGATGTAGCCGGCGAGCGGCGAGAAGCCGGCGCGCACCGCCGCCTGCCGGTCGCCGCGCCGCGTCACCTCCGCCACGACCAGCGCGGGATAGTCGCGGATCTCGATCGCGCCGTCCTGCCGGACCGAGGCGTATTTCGGCTGCTCGATCGTGCTCATCACATAGATCCAGATCCCGATGGCGATCGCCGCGAGCCCGGCCATGAGCCCGAGCCCCGTCAGCGCCAGCATCTTGAAGGTCCACATGGCCTGGTCCGCATCGCTGGCGTAGCGCCCGCCGGTCGACGGGGCTCTCATTAGGGCAGCCTAGCACGGGCGCCGCCCGGCCGGCGCCCGTCATGACGTCGCGTGCGAGCCGGCACGGCCGGGCTTGCCTCTGAGCGGCGGCGCGGACATCCTGCCGGCGACGCGGGCGGGAGACGGATGCGATGGCGACGAGCGATGCGGACAAGGCCCGGCTGGCGCTCGACGTCTTCGCCCATTTCGAGACCGAGCCCGGCGAGTTGCTGGCCGCCGGCAACCTGCTCTCGATCGCGGCGATGAACGGCTGGGAGACCACCGCGGTCGTGGCGAGCTACGAGCACGGCCGGGCGCTCGGCTGGTTCGAGGACGGGCCCAACGGCACCGTCACCATCACGCCGGCCGGCCGCGCGCAGATCTGAGCCGGGTCGGGACCGGCAACAACAGCCAGAGCATGCCGACAATCGAGGCCATTCCCCCCGCGATCCGGCGCGCGGCTTGCGCCTTTCACGAGGCCGGGCACATCGTCGTCGGCTGGCATTACCGCCGCGCCATCACCCATGCCTGGCTCAGGCCGCCGCAGGGCGTCTCCGGCGAAACCTGCTTCGAGCCCTATCGCCGCGGCTTCCAGCTCGACCGCGCCGGCGATCTGCGCCGCGCCGAAATCGAGATCACCATCCTCAGCGCCGGCCAGTGCGGCGAGATGGTCTACTGGAACGGGGCCGAGGGGCTGAAATGGTATCCCGGCGAACTGCGCTCGCATGGCGACGATCTCGACCAGATGCAGCCCTTCATCGCCCTGCTGCAGCCGCCCGATGCCGGCCTGCTGCGCGCCCGCTGCGCCCGTGCCGCCACCGCCATCCTCTACCAGCCGGCGATGCGCACGGCCCATGAGGCGATCGCGCGCCGGCTCGCCGCAGCCGGGCGCGTCAGTGCCGACGAGGTCGAGGCCCTGATGGCCGAGGCCGGCGCGCAGCGGCTCCCGCTGCCGGAGCGCTAAGGCTCAGCACATAGGCGATGACGTCGTCGGTCTCGGTGGCGGTGAGCTGGTAGCGCGGCATGTTGCCATGCGGCGTCTGCAGGAAGACCCGCAGCGACAGCGCCGTCTGCGACGGCATGTCGGCCACGGCGCCGAGATCGGGCGGCACCCGGGTGGGGTTGCGGCTCGCCCCGTCGATCGCATGGCAGGGCAGGCACAGCGCGGTGGCCACCGCCCGGCCGGCCTGCGCATCGCCGGCCACCTGCGCAATGGCGCCGCCGGTGCCCATCAGCGCGAAGGCGAGCCCCGCGAGCCCGGCGCGTGCAACAGCGGCAGTCTGGGGGATCGGCCGGCCGGTCCTGGTCTCGCGCATCATCCGCTGCTCCTCGTCTCGAGGCGGGCGCTCCTTCGTCAGGACGCCGGCTTCCACCGGCGCGAAACGCGCCGGATATAGGCCACGAGCCCGTCGGTCTCGTGCTCGATCAGGTTGAACTCGGGCATGCCGGGATGGCGCACCACGGTGCCGTCGATCAGGACGGGGGCCGGGTTGTCGCCAGGGTAGCGTTCCGCGATCAGCGGAAAGGGCGGCGCCTTGGGGTTGGGGCTGGCGCCGCTCGCCTCGATCGCGTGGCAGCCGCCGCAATGGCGCTGCGCCACCTGCTTGCCGATCGCGGCGCTCTCGGCGTTGTCGGGCCGCTGCGCATCGGCCGGCATCGCCTGCGCCGCCAGGGTTCCGCCGGCCAGCGCGAGGCCGACGAGCGCCGCCATCCGCCTGGCCGCCCTGCTGCGGGTCGATGTCCTGCGTGTCATGGCCCGTCCCGGATGCGAGATCACCGGCCCCTTTTCTGCGCCCGCTGCGGCAGCCCGGCCTTGATCGAGGTCAAGGCCGGCGCTGCGCGCCGTCGACGGGGGCTCGATGCTCCGGTCGAGGGTCACTTGCCCTGCAGCGCGGCCAGCAGTTCCGGCCCGCTCTTGCCGATCAGGTTCTTGGACAACTCGGCGACGAGCGCCCCTTCGAGCTGCTTGTGGTAGTGGCGCCGCATCTCGCCGAGCGTCCGTGGCGAGGCGATGACGACGAGATGGCTGATCTTGTGCCCGGTGACCTGGTGGTTGAGCCAGGAGGTCGCCGCCGCCGCATGGGCGTCCTCGTCGATCTGATGTCCGGTCGGGTTGGCCGAGCTGGAATCGCGCCCGCCGCCGCCGGCCTTGTTGTGCTCGTCGAGATTGGGCGAGGGCAGGGCGGCCAGCGTCGGATCGGCTTCGTTGCCGCTGTTGCGAAACAGTTCGAACTGCTTCCCGTCGACGAGCGCGATCACGGCACCATGGGGGAGTTGCATTGGATTGTCCTCGGCTGGGTCGGGCCCGGTGCCCCGGGAACGGGGCGAGGGGACCTGCAGGGCTGTGATCGTCAAACGCGGCCGTGCCCGCATTGATCCCGATCAAGCCGGGTTTCCGTGCCGCCCGGGCGAGGTACTGTCGCTCGACAGTCCGCGTATGGCGCGCCTAACCTGCCGCCGCGTCGGCCGGGTCGTGGATCCGGGAACCGTTGCTTCACCCCGGCGTCGTAGAAGCCGGCGAGCCGATTCGCCGTTGAGGATATGAGATGACCACGACTGTCAGCCCGCTCGCGGGCAAGCCGCTCGACCCCAGCCTGCTGGTCGACCTCGCCAGGCTCGGCCAGGCCTATTTCGAGCGGCCTGACCCGGCCGATCCGGCCCAGCGCGTCGCCTTCGGCACCTCGGGCCATCGTGGCTCCTCGCTGCTGCACTCCTTCAATGAGGCGCATATCCTCGCCATCGCCCAGGCGATCTGCCTCTATCGCCGCGAGAAGGGCATCGACGGCCCGCTCTTCCTGGGCATCGACACCCATGCCCTGTCGCGCCCCGCCTTCGAGACCGCGCTCGAGGTCTTCGCTGCCAATGGCGTGACCACGCTGGTCGACGCGGATCTGCGCTTCACGCCGACGCCGGTGATCTCGCACGCCATCATCGGCCACAACCGCGGGCGCCAGCACGGCCTCGCCGACGGCGTGGTGATCTCGCCCTCGCACAACCCGCCCGCCGATGGCGGCTTCAAGTACAACCCGCCCCATGGCGGCCCGGCCGACACCGACGCCACCGGCTGGATCGAGCGCAAGGCGAATGCGTTGATCGAGGCCGGGCTCGCCGGCGTCGCGCGCATGCCCTATGCCCGCGCGCTCGCCAGCGAACATGTCCGCCGCCACGCCTTTCGCGAGGCCTATGTCGCCGAACTCGGCAGCGTCGTCGACATGGAGGCGATCCGCACTGCGGGGGTCAGCATCGGCATCGACCCGCTCGGCGGCGCGGGCCTCGATTACTACGCCCCGATCATCGAGCGCTACCGCCTGAACGCGACCATCGTCGACCAGACGCTCGATCCCACCTTCGCCTTCATGCCGGCGGACTGGGACGGCAAGATCCGCATGGACTGCTCCTCGCCCTATGCGATGGCCGGGTTGATCGCCATGAAGGACCGCTTCGACGTCGCCTTCGCCAACGACACCGACGCCGACCGCCACGGCATCGTCACCCGCAGCGGCGGGCTGATGAACCCCAACCACTACCTGGCCGTGGCGATCGACTACCTCTTCACCCATCGCCCCGGCTGGCGCAGCGACGCCGCGATCGGCAAGACCATCGTCAGCAGCGCCATGATCGACCGCGTCGCGGCCAGGCTCGGCCGCCGCATGGTCGAGGTGCCCGTCGGCTTCAAATGGTTCGTCGAGGGGCTTTCCGACGGCAGCTTCGGCTTCGGCGGCGAGGAGAGCGCCGGCGCCTCCTTCCTGCGATTGGACGGCACGAGCTGGAGCACGGACAAGGACGGGCTCATCCTCGGCCTGCTCGCCGCCGAGATCACCGCCAGGACGGGGACCGACCCCGGCGAGCGCTATGCCGCGCTGACCCGGGACCTGGGGGCGCCGCTCTATGCCCGCATCGACGCGCCCGCGACGCGCGAACAGAAGGCCGTGCTGAAGAGCCTGTCGCGTGCGCAGCTGGGCACCGACACGCTCGCCGGCGAGCCGATCACCGCCGTCCTCAACGAGGCGCCGGGCAATGGCGCGGCGATCGGCGGCGTCAAGGTGGTCACGGCGCAGGGCTGGTTCTGCGCCCGCCCCTCCGGCACCGAGGAGGTCTACAAGATCTACGCCGAGAGCTTCCGCGACGAAGCCCATCTCGCCGAGATCCAGCAGGAGGCGCAGGCCGTCATCACCGCCGCCTTCGCCGCCGCCTGACGGCCCGCGGGCCCCGGCGCGCTACTCGCCGGCGGCCCGGCGCGGTGCCTGCGGCTCGAACCCGTCCGGCCCGGCCGCCTCGGTCGCCTGGCGGTTGCGCGACATCGCCTCGATGAGCTGGCGGTTGGAGTGCTCCAGCGTGCCGACATGGTCGATATGGTGGCGCAGATCGGTGCGCAGCTGCTGGTTGACCCCGGCCAGGAAGTCGGCCTTCGACTGCAGCGCCGAGAGCTTGATGTCGAGGTCGTAGACGGCCTTGTCGCGCTGGGCCAGATCCTCGGCCAGCTTGCGCTCGCGCTGCGCCGCGGCGGCGGCCTGGGCCTCGAGCTCCTTGATCGTCTGCAGGGCGGTGGCGATTCGGGCCTGGGCCTGGCTCGCGGCCTCGTTGGCGCCTTCGCGCTCGCCGCTCAGCTTCTCGGTCAGCCCTGCGATGTCGCGCTGGAGCCGGCTGTTCTCCCCGCTCGCGGCGACGAGGTCGGAGCGCAGCATAGCGACCTCGCGGGCGAGGTTCTGCGCGGCAGCCGACTTCTCAAGGAGCTTCTGGTCGACGACCTGCCGCTCCTCGGACAGCCGCTGCACGCGCGAATCGCTGCTGGAGAGCCGCTGCAGCAGCGCGTTCACCTCGCCCTGCAGCTTGCCATGCTCGATCTCGAGCGCGGCCAGCGCCGCCTGGGTGTGGTCCAGCGCGGCACGGCTGCGGCCGAGTTCCTCCTCGTAGCGCATCGCCAGCGGGCGATAATGGCCGAGTTCGGTCTGCAGCCCGGCGACTTCGCGCTCCTGGCGGCTGCAGATGGCGCTGAGCTCCTCGATCTGCGCGGCCTGGTCCTGCGAGGTCTGGATGAACTTCGGCAGGATCTGCTGCATCGTCGCGGTGCGCGTCATCAGCAGGTCGAGCTGGACCGACCAGTTCGAGATCTTTGCGAATTCGACCTGCAGCTCGTTGGACTGCTCGCTGATCGCGGTCATCAGCTGGCCGACCTCGTGCGAACTGCCGGGTTTCGGCGGCGGGGGCAGCAGCGGCTGCGGGGCCTCGCCCGGCTCGTTGGCGGCGGCCTCGGGCGGCGTGAACGCCGGGGCCGGCTGCGGCGCAGACGCCTCGCTCCGCCCGCCGATGAGACGCCTCAGACTGGAACCGATCATCGAACCCACCCCACTTTGCCCCCCTCGACGCGGGGCACGCCGCCTCCCTCGGTCCGGCGATCGCGACTCCCGGACCACGGCTTGAGGCGGTAGCACAGCAGAAGATGCGCCGTGGCCCAAGGCAACATCGCAATGGCGCTCGGCGCGAGTTGCAAACAACTTCTTGGCCGGAAGGCCGCTGCGGCCGCCGAAGACGGGCGTGCCGGTCAGACGGCGCGGGAGGCCCCGCCACCCTGGCGCAGCCTCAGCTCCAGCATATAGGCGCGCTGGACGGCCTCGCGCTCCCGCAGCAGCGCCTTCTCCAGCACGCCCTGCTGCGTCTGCAGCACCTCGTTGGCACGCCCGAGCGTCGCCTCGGCCTTCTGGGCCCGCTGGCTCAGATCCTGCTTTTCCTTCGCCAGGGCGTCGATCTCGCTCTGCAGCCGCGCCTTCTCCTGCTCGGCCTCCGCCAGCGAGTTGCGCGCCTGCTGCAGCACGTTCAGCAGCTGCAGCTGCATCGTCTCGAAGGCAGCGCCGGCCCCGGCCACCAAGGCGAGCGTGTCCTGCGGATGCGGCCGGCCGGTGGCACGCCGCGACAGCGGCCGCAGCGGTATGGGCGCAGCGAGGGCGGCGGATGGCGCGGGCGCCTCCCTCCAGGCCGGGGCGCGCAGCATGGCACGGCTGAGGCTGGGCGCGTCCTGGCTCACGGTCAGTCGCGCGACTGCGGGCGATTGGGCTGCGTGAACGCGGTGGTCACGGCATCGTGCAGGCGGGCAAGCCACCCCTCGGCCTCCAGCGCACGCGCCTCGGCATGGCGGGCCCGCTCCTCGGAGCGCCACAGCATCTCGTTGGCCGTCGCGATCTGGGTTTCGAGCTCGCGCATGTTGACCGCGGCCTGGGCGATCGTCTGCTGCAGACGCTCCTCGAGCTGGGCATAACGCAGCTCGCTGATGCGGATCGCCTCGCTGGTCTCCTCGATCAGGGCGAGCGCCGAGGGCCAGTCGCGCTGCGGCGCCACCGGCGCCGGCCGGGGCTCCGGCATCGCCGCCGGGAACGTCGCGATCTTGTCGGACGCGTTGAGGAACTGCTCCGAGGCCGGCAGGCTCTGGCGCAGGGCGGTGACGGTGGCGAGGTCGCTAACGGCAGGCTGCATGGACATGCTCCGTGAGAGCCGGGGAGGAGAGCGGCGGCACGTCCTCTCCGAGGGTGAGGGAGGGCGGCGTTTCGGCGGCGGCGGAGGCGGGGGGAGCCGCGGTGCCGAGCAGAAGTGAGGGGGCGATGCGCGTCGCCGGCGGCTGGATCGTCATCGACACGCCGCGCGGGCGATCGAGCAACTGGTCCTGCAGGGCACGGCGGTTGGCGCGGGCGAGATCCAGTGCGCGCTGGAGCAGGAGCTTGTCGCGGCGCTCGCCCTGCAGCACCTCCTCGAGCCGCAGGCACTCGCGCTGCAGCGCATCGCTGGCGCCGCCATGCAAGGCGCGCGCTGTCCGCAACTCGGTCTCGGCCGTGCCGGCGGTCGCGGCGAGCCGCTCGACCTCGGCCGTCTTGTCCGCCAGAGCCGCGCCCAGGGCGGCGATCGCGTGCTCCTGCCGCCCCTTCTCCAGCGCCGCCTCGTGCAGCGCCTGCTTCAGGCGACCGACCTCCTGCGCCGAGGCCTGGCGTTGCCCGTCGGAGAGGAGGATTGTCTGGCGGTGCCGCTCCAGGGCGCGCTCGGCGACGCCCAGCGCCGTCTGGGCCTGCCGGACATGCAGGCGTTCGGCCTCCAGCAGGGTCTCCATGGCGGCCAGCCGGCCGAGCGCGGCTTCGAGCCTGAGTTCGAGAAAACCCCTCTGGGCGTGGGAGAGCCGCTGTTCCGGGTCGGCTTGCGCCTCCGCGCGGGCCGCATCCGCCGAGGGCGAGGCGCTCGACCGTCCCGGCAGCCCCGGTCGCGTGGCGATCCAGTCATGCGAATCGGCGACGGGGAGGGCGTTCAACGGGATGGCCTCGAAAACGGTGCCGTGGGGAAACTCGGGAACGCTTGGACGAATCGCTCGCTCAACTTAGCTACTCTTAACGAATCGTATCAATATCGAAGGTCGCTGGCGAGCCGCCTCGATGCGCCCGTCGGGGGTTGTTCCCGGAACGCACGCGCCCGGGTTGTCGTCGGGTTTGCGGCGTCAACCCGGGCACCGGCATCGCGGGATTGCGCGTCTCGCCCTTGTCCTGCCGCCCGTTCCGGTCGACGCATGACGTAGCTGTCCGTGCCGCGGGGTCCACATGACGCAGTCTATCGACCACATCGTCATCGCCGTCGCCGATCTCGACGCGGCCGTGGCCGACTATGCTTCGCTGGGCTTCACCGTGCTGCCGGGCGGCGAGCATCCGCGCGGTTCGCGCAATGCGCTGGTGGTGCTGGCGGACGGCGCCTATCTCGAGATCATCGCCTTCGCGCGGCCGGTGCCGGGCTTCCGCTGGTGGAAGGTCCTGGACGAGGCCGGCAGCGGCCTCGTCGATTACGCGCTGCTGCCGGCCGAGTCGCTCGACGCGGACACCGCCCGGATCCGGGCCGCCGGCATCGCCATCGAGGGGCCGATCGACGGCGAGCGCCTGCAGCCGGACGGGACGCGGATCGCCTGGCGCTCGTCGCGCCCGCCGGAGCCGGACATCCCTTTCCTCTGCGACGACGTGACGCCCCGCGCCCTGCGCGTGCCGGAGGGCAAGGTGCGCCGCCATGCCAACGGCGTCACCGGTGTCGCCGGCATCACCGTCGCGGTGCGCGATCTCGCCGCCTCGGTCGCGCGCTACAAGGCGCTGACCGGTCAGGAGCCGATCGCCACGGGGGCCGTTCCGGGGCTGGGCTTCGGGCTGGCGCAGTTCCGGCTCGGCCGCCAGATGCTCTCGCTGGCCGAGCCGCGTGGCGAGGCCTGCGAGGGGCTGACGCGCCATCTCGGGCGGCGCGGGCAGGGCGCCTACGCCATCTCCTTTTACGGTCCGGCCGATCGCTGTCTCGACCGCGCGCTCGCCCATGGCGCGCGGCTGGAGATCGTCAGGGCACTGTGACGGCGCCGGCCGGGGAGGACCGTCCCCGGACGCGATCCCTCAGAGGGCGACCGCGAACGACGCCGCGGTCTTCGCCTTGATCTCGTCGAGCGTGACACCCTCGGCGAGCTCGATCAGGGTCATGCCGCCGCCGTTCTCGTCGATCGAGAAGACGCCAAGATCGGTGATCACCATGTCGACGACGCCGGCGCCGGTCAGCGGCAGGTCGCAGGCGGCCAGCAGCTTCGGCGACTCGGAGCCGTCCTTGTTCTTGGCGACGTGCTCCATCACCACGACGACCTTCTTGACGCCGGCGACGAGGTCCATGGCGCCGCCCATGCCCTTCACCATCTTGCCGGGGATCATCCAGTTGGCGAGGTCGCCATTCTCCGCGACCTGCATGGCGCCGAGGATCGAGAGGTCGATATGGCCGCCGCGGATCATCCCGAAGGAATCGGCCGAGGAGAAGAAGCTCGTCGTCGGCAGCTGCGTGATGGTCTGCTTGCCGGCATTGATCAGGTCGGGGTCCTCGTCGCCCTCATAAGGGAAGGGGCCCATGCCGAGCATGCCGTTCTCGGACTGGAGCTGCACCGAGACGCCTTCGGGAATGTAGTTCGAGACCAGCGTGGGGATGCCGATGCCGAGATTGACGTAGAAACCGTCCTTCAGCTCCTTGGCGGCGCGCTGGGCGATTTGTTCGCGGGTCCATGCCATGTCGGTGTCTCCTCAGGCCGCGCGCTTGCGGACGGTGCGCTGCTCGATGCGCTTGACGCTTTGGGGCGTGTGGACGATCCGCTTCACGAAGATGCCCGGCGTGTGCATGTGATCGGGGTCGATCGCGCCGGCCTCGACCAGATGCTCGACCTGCGCGACGGTGAAGCGCGAGGCCGAGGCCATCATCGGATTGAAGTTGCGCGCCGTCTTCCGGTAGACGAGGTTGCCCTCGGTGTCGCCCTTCCAGGCATGCACCAGCGAGACGTCGGCAAAGATGCCGCGCTCCATGATGTAGCGCTCGCCGTCGAAGACGCGCTCCTCCTTGCCCTCGGCCACCAGCGTGCCGACGCCGGTCTTGGTGAAGAAGGCCGGGATGCCGGCGCCGCCGGCGCGGATGCGCTCGGCCAGCGTGCCCTGCGGCGTGAATTCGAGTTCGAGCTGGCCGGAGAGGTAGAGCTCGGCGAAGAGCTTGTTCTCGCCGACATAAGACGAGATCATCTTCCGGATCTGGCGGGTCTCGAGCAGGATGCCGAGCCCGGCGCCGTCGACGCCGGCATTGTTGGAGACGAAGGTCAGATCCTTCGCGCCGCTGGCACGGACCGCCTCGATCAGGATGTCGGGAATGCCGCACAGGCCGAAGCCGCCGGCCATGATCGTCATGCCGTCCTTGATGACGCCGGCAAGGGCCGCCGTGGCGTCCGGGTAGACCTTCTTCATCGTATCGCCTCTGCCGCTGAAAGGATGCCGCCGGACGGCGCGGCCCAGAACTAGCCGAGCCGGCGGCACGGTGGCAACTCCCCGTTGGGCCAAGACGACCGAGCAAAGACGGCGTCTTGCCGCGCCTGGCGCCGGACCACAGCAAAACGCGGCGCAGGGCGCCGCGTCTCGAAGGTTCGAAAAGAGCCCGCCGCAGCCGGCGGCCGGCCCCTGTCAGCGACGGAAGCCGCCGCCGAGCGCGCCGCCGATGGCGCCGCCGACGATGCCGCCGAAGATCGCCGCGCCCGTGGCGCTGCTGCCGCCGCCGGCGCGTTCGCGCTCGAGATCGCGGCGGATGACCGGATCGCGCTCATAGACGACGCCGCGGCCCCGGACCTGCGGCTCGGCCGGCTCGCGGGCAACCGCGCGGGTGGCGCGCGGGGCCGGCGCGGGCCTGGCATCCTCGGCCAGTGCGCGCTGATAGGCCGGCTCGGTCTGGGCCCGCAGCGCCTTGAGCTGCATGGGGGCGAGGAAGCCGGTGGCGGCGAGCGCGCGCGTCGTCTGCCACTGCTTGATGGCGTTGCGCTGGCTGGGACCGAAGTTCGGGCTGGTCTTGCCGGGCTTGAAGCCGGCCAGGCTCAGGCGGCGCTGCAGTTCGCGGCGGTCCTTGGCGCTGAGCTTGAGCGCGGCCTCGGTCTCGGCGCTGGCGACCTCGCCCTTCATCGCCGCGTCGGCGACCGCCTGCCCGGTCTCCCGCGACGCCGGCAGGGCGGCGACGGCGGCAGAGGAGAGGGCCGCCGCACCCACCGCGGCGGGAAGCGCCGCGACCACGGGCGCTGCCGGCTCGAGCCGGGCGAGCCGGTTCTTCGCGAAGGCGGCGAACTGGCCTGTGGGGAAAGCGTCGAGATAGGCCTTGTAGTCGCCGGCCGTGTTGCCGCGTTCGGCGGTCTCCCACATCCGGACATCCATCTGGGCGCGGTCGAGGCCGACCGGGGCGGGCGCGGCCGGGGCGGGCACGGTGCCGTCGATCGCCTTGATCGTCACCGAGGGGTCGACCGCGGCGAGCTTCAGCGTCGGGTTCAGCTTGAACTCGCCGATGATCGAGGAGTTGGTCCAGGGCTTCTGCTTCTTGCCGGTCGACTCCCAGACATCGGCGCGCACGCGGTCCATCACGGTGGTGATCGACACTTCAGGGGTCTCGATGTGCTTCAGCAGCGCCGAGGTGAAGGGGCTGTTGCCGTCCTTCTCGCCGTCGAGCGCGGTGGCGCGCGGATCGGTGGCGAAGGCGATCAGGATGCCCGAGGCCGACTGCGTCTCGATCGCGGTCAGGCCGCGGGAGACCGAGCGCGACCGGGCGGCGAGCTGGGTCGTGAAGGGGTTGTCGCGGCAGGCGTCGAGGATGAGCACATTGACCCGCTCGTCGCGCTGCATCTGGCGCAGGATGAGCTGCACGTTGACGGCGCGGAAGTCGAGGTCGGCCTCGGACTTCAGCGAGGCGTCGACGGGGATGAGATAGTTCTCGTCGCCCACCGCGATGCCGTGCCCGGCATAGTAGACGACGCCGGCCTTGGCGCCGTCGAGCTTCTGGGCGAATTCGCGGACGATCCCGGTCATCTCGTCCATGCGCAGGTCGTAGCCCTCGACGACCTCGAAACCGAGGCGCTTCAGCGCGGCCGAGATCGCGGTCGCGTCGCGCTGCGGGTTGGCGAGGCGCGGGACCGCCGTGTAGGCGCTGTTGCCGATGACCAGCGCGACGCGCCGCTCGGGCACCGCTTGTGCGGGCAGGGAAAAGAGCAGGACGGCAAGGCCGGCCGGCACGGCCGCGAAGGCGCGCCCGAGGAGGCCGCGCAGGATGGCAAAGCGGGCGGAGATCGCCGAACCCAAGGTCGCGAAGCTCACGGTAACCTCCCTGATCGGTCCGCCACTGCCGGATAATCCCGCACCGGCGCCGGCGGAAGCGCGAAGCGGGTGGTGGCCGCCATGGAGCGGCCGCAGGATCGCCAGGAAACAGCCCGAAACATTACTCGAAAAAGCCACCGGCGCAAACCGGGCTTCAGGCTGCCCTTGCCGTCTTCGTCGCGGCGGCGGCGGTCCAGGTTCAAACGCGCGCGACAGTTTGGGTTAGCGTGCGGGCACTGCCCGGCGCGTCCTCCATTTGGATGAGCAGGTGCATTTGGATGAGCAGGTGGCGTGGGCGCGCCCGTTCGGGCGAGCGGCTGGCCTCTCTACGACGAAGGGATGAGCCGTGTTTCACAAGGCCGTATTGCCGCGCGCGCGACGTTGACTCATGCGCCGAGCGCGGTGCAGCATGAACCACAAGGGAGACGGTCCAGAACAAGAAAGACCAAGATGACGATTGCAAGCGTTGCGCATGGCTGAGGATATTATTCTCACCACCACGGGTTTGACGAAGGAGTTCGGCGGGTTCTCGGCCGTCAACGGCGTGGACCTCAAGGTCAAACGCGGGACGATCCATGCGTTGATCGGGCCCAACGGCGCGGGCAAGACGACCTGCTTCAACCTGCTGACCAAATTTCTTGCGCCGACCAAGGGCTCGATCGTCTATAATGGGCGTGACATCACCCGCCAGAAACCCGCCGAGATCGCGCGTCTCGGGCTGGTGCGCTCCTTCCAGATCTCGGCCGTGTTTCCGCAGCTCAGCGTCAAGGCGAATGTCCGGATCGCGCTGCAGCGCAAGCGCGGCGATTCCTTCGATTTCTGGCGCTCGGAAGAGGTGCTGAAGCCGCTCGACGAGGAGGCGCTGCGCCTCGTCGAGGCCGTCGGCCTCTCGGCCTTCGCCGAACTCCCGGCCGTCGAACTCTCCTATGGCCGCAAGCGCGCGCTCGAGATCGCCACCACGCTGGCGCTCGATCCCGAGATGATGCTGCTCGACGAGCCGATGGCCGGCATGGGCCGCGAGGATGTCGAGCGCATCGAGGCTCTGATCCGCAAGGTCTCCAAGAACCGCACCATCCTGATGGTCGAGCACAATCTCTCGGTCGTCGCTTCGCTGTCCGACCGCATCACCGTGCTGGCGCGCGGGCAGGTCCTGGCCGAGGGCGACTATGCCGAGGTCTCGAAGGATCCGCGCGTGGTCGAGGCCTATATCGGTTCGGGAGTCGGCCATGCTCACTGAGGCCGCGAGGTCCCCCGTCGCCGCCACCGCGGCGCCGATGCTGAAGGTGCGCGGGCTCGAGGCCTGGTACGGCGAATCCCATGTGCTGCACGGCATCGATTTCGATGTCGCCCAGGGCGAGGTGGTGACGCTGCTCGGCCGCAACGGCGCCGGCAAGACGACGACGCTGAAGTCGATCATGGGCGTCATCGGCAAGCGCAAGGGCTCGGTCGTGCTGGAAGGCACGGAGACGATCGGGCTGCCTTCGCGCGCGATCGCGCGGCTCGGCCTCGGCTATGTGCCCGAGGAGCGCGGCATCTACGCCTCGCTCAGCGTCGAGGAGAACCTGATGCTGCCGCCGCGCGTGCGGCCCGGCGGCCTCTCGCTCGACGAGATCTTCACGCTCTTCCCCAACATCAAGGAGCGCCTGAAGAGCCAGGGCACCAAGCTCTCGGGCGGCGAGCAGCAGATGCTGGCGATCGGGCGCATCCTGCGCACCGGCGCGCATTTCCTCCTGCTCGACGAGCCGACGGAGGACCATCCGCAAGCTCAAGCAGCAGGGCTACACGATCATCCTGGTCGAGCAGAACTTCCGCTTCGCGGCGACGGTGGCCGACCGTCACTATGTCGTCGAGCAGGGCAAGGTGATCGACATGATCGAGAACGACCAGCTCGACGCCAATATCGACAAGCTGCACGGCTATCTCGGGGTCTGAACCCGCCGCCTGGCGGATTCGAAGGCCCCCAATCCGATCCATATCGGACATCACGTCGAAAATGACGCCAATCTCAGGGAGAGAGACATCATGAAGCTCAAGACATTTCTGACCACGACCGCCTTCGCCGCCCTGATGGCGGCGCCCGCGCTCGCCCAGCAGATCAGCATCAAGGCCGGCGTCCTCAACGACCGCTCCGGCCTCTATGCCGACCTCTCGGGCGAAGGCTCGGTGATCGCCGCCCGCATGGCGGTCGAGGACTTCAAGGCGGCCGAAAAGGGCATCAAGGTCGAGATCGTCTCGGCCGACCACCAGAACAAGCCCGACGTCGGCTCGACCATCGCCCGCACCTGGTACGACCAGGACGGCGTCGACCTGATCTTGGACGTGCCGACCTCCTCAGTGGCGCTCGCGGTTAACCAGATCACCCGCGAGAAGAACAAGATCCACATCAACTCCGGCGCGGCCTCCTCCGACCTGACCGGCAAGGCCTGCTCGCCCAACACGGTGCACTGGACCTACGACACCTATGCGCTCGCCCAGGGCACCGGCGGCGCCATGGTCAAGGCCGGCGGCGACAGCTGGTACTTCCTCACGGCGGACTACGCCTTCGGGCATGCGCTGGAGCGCGACACCGCCGCGATCGTCACCAAGAACGGCGGCAAGGTGCTTGGCGCGGTGCGCACGCCGTTCCCGGGCACGGACTTCTCCTCCTTCCTGCTGCAGGCCCAGGCCTCCAAGGCCAAGGTGATCGGGCTCGCCAATGCCGGCGGCGACACCATCAACTCGATCAAGCAGGCGGGCGAGTTCGGCATCGTCGCCGGCGGCCAGAAGCTGGCGGGGCTGCTCGTCTTCCTCACCGACGTGCATTCGCTCGGCCTCGCCACGGCGCAGGGGCTGGTGCTCACGGAGTCCTTCTACTGGGACACCAATGACGGCACCCGCACCTGGGCTGATCGCTTCGCCAAGGCCAATGGTGGCAAGAAGCCGACCATGGTCCAGGCCGGCGTCTATTCCGGCATGCTGCACTATCTCAAGGCGGTCGAGGCGGCGAAGTCGAAGGACTCGGCGGCGGTGATGGCCAAGATGAAGGAGCTGCCGACCGACGACCCGCTCTTCGGCAAGGGCTCGGTGCGTGTCGACGGCCGCAAGATGCACGACATGTATCTGTTCGAGGTCAAGAAGCCCGCCGAGTCGAAGGGGCCGTGGGACTACTACAAGCAGGTCTCGGTCCTGCCGGCCGAGCAGGCTTTCCGCCCGCTCGCCGAGAGCGAGTGCCCGCTCGTCAAGAAGTGAGCGTTTGAGACAACGTCATTCTCGGGCTTGACCCGAGAATCGCTCAGACCAGAGCGCTCTGGTTTCAGAGATGGTCGTGTCAAGCCCGACCATGACGCCGATGACGATCATCCCGGACCGCTCGGTCCGGGATGATGGCCTCCACCTTGCCAATGCCCGCAAAGATGATCTGAGCCCCGCATGTTCGAACTTCTCGGTGTCCCGCCCCAGGCGTTGTTCGGCCAGGTCCTTCTCGGCCTGATCAACGGCTCGTTCTACGCCATCCTCAGCCTCGGGCTGGCGGTGATCTTCGGGCTGCTCAACATCATCAACTTCACCCATGGCGCGCAGTACATGATGGGCGCCTTCGTCGCCTGGATGTGCCTCAACTATCTCGGCATCAACTACTGGGTGGCGCTGCTGCTGGCGCCGCTGGTGGTCGGCGCGACCGGCATCGCGATCGAGCGGCTGCTGCTCAAGCGCATCGCGCATGTCGACCATCTCTACGGGTTGCTGCTGACCTTCGGCCTCGCGCTGATCATCCAGGGCCTGTTCCGCAACGAATTCGGCTCGTCCGGCCTGCCCTACCAGATCCCCGCCGAATTGCGGGGCGGGCAGAATCTCGGCTTCATGTTCCTGCCCTACTACCGCGGCTGGGTCGTCGTCGCCTCGCTCGTGGTCTGCCTCGCGACCTGGTTCCTGATCGAGAAGACCAAGCTCGGCGCCTATCTGCGCGCCGCGACCGAGAACCCGACGCTGACCCAGGCCTTCGGCATCAACGTGCCGCTGCTGGTGACGCTGACCTATGGCTTCGGCGTGGCGCTGGCGGGCTTCGCCGGCGTGCTGGCGGCGCCGATCTATTCGGTCAACCCGAACATGGGCGCCGACCTCATCATCGTCGTCTTCGCCGTGGTCGTCATCGGCGGCATGGGCTCGATCCTGGGCGCCATCGTCACCGGCTTCTCGCTCGGGCTGGTCGAGGGCCTGACCAAGGTCTTCTACCCGGAGGCCTCGGCGACGGTGATCTTCATCATCATGGTGCTGGTGCTGCTGGTGCGGCCGGCCGGCCTGTTCGGACGGGCCGCGTGATGGCCGCCCGCCGCGAGACGAGGATTTGACCATGGCCGACATCGCCGCCACCGAAGCCCCCGCCGCCGCCCTGCCGGGCGAGGCCGACAAGGGCACGCTGCGCCTGCACCGCGCCATCATGATCGGCATTGCGATCGCGCTCGTGATCGCGCCCTTCGTGGCCTATCCGGTCTTCGTCATGAAGGTCCTGTGCTTCGCGCTGTTCGCGCTCGCCTTCAACCTGCTGCTCGGCTATGGCGGCCTGCTCTCCTTCGGCCACGCCGCCTATTTCGGCATGGCGAGCTATGTCTGCGCCTACACCGCCAAAAACTGGGGCCTGACGCCGGAGCTGGCGATCCTGCTCGGCACGGCCGTCTCGGGCGGACTCGGCCTCGTGTTCGGCGCGCTGGCGATCCGGCGGCAGGGCATCTATTTCGCCATGATCACGCTGGCCCTGGCGCAGATGGTGTTCTTCTTCTCGCTGCAGACGCCGCGCTTCACCGGCGGCGAGGACGGCATCCAGGCGGTGCCGCGAGGCCATCTCTTCGGTCTGATCAGCCTCGCCGACGACCGGACGCTGTACTGGCTCGTCGCGGCGATCTTCATGGCCGGGCTGCTCGCGATCTACCGCATCATCCACTCGCCCTTCGGGCAAGTCTGCAAGGCGATCCGGGACAACGAGCCGCGCGCGATCTCGCTCGGCTACCGCGCCAACCAGTACAAGCTCGCCGTCTTCGTGCTCTCGGCCAGCCTGGCGGGGCTCGCCGGCTCGACCAAGGCGATCGTCTTCCAGCTGGCGTCGCTGACCGACGTGCACTGGTCGATGTCGGGCGAGGTCGTGCTGATGACGCTGGTCGGCGGGCTCGGTACCGTCTTCGGGCCGATCGCGGGCGCGATCGTCATCGTCTCCATGCAGAACTACCTCGCCGGGCTGGGTGCCTGGGTCACGGTGGTGCAGGGCGTGATCTTCGTGATCTGCGTCATGACCTTCCGCGAGGGCCTCGTCGGCGTGATCTCGAAATGGATCCGGAAGCCGCTCTAGGCTGTCGCTTCACCTCCCACGATAAACGCGGGTCGTCCCGGGTCTTCGCTGCGCTTCGCCCGTGACGACGGTGCGGTGCATCCACCGCCCTACTTCACCAGCTTCAACGCCTCGCGGAAGCGGGGGTGCCCGGCGTCGCGCAGCCATTCGAAGATCACCATCTCGGTGGTGACGATCTCGGCGCCATGGCGCGCGAGGCGGGCCATGGCGGCGTCCTTCGACTCCGGGCGGCGCGAGCCGCTGGCGTCCTGCACCACGGCGACGCGGCGGCGATGGACGAGCAGGGAAAGCGCGGTCTGGCCGAGGCAGACATGCGCCTCGCAGCCGCAGAGCACGATCTGCCCGTCGCCCGCCAGCGCCTCGAGGAAGGCTCCCTCCGCGCAGGCGTCGAAGCTCGTCTTGGCGATCACCGGCCCGGCACCCGCCAGCTCCGGCACCGTGCCGCCCAGCCCCGCCGGGTTCTGCTCGGTCATCACGATCGGCACGCCGAGCAGGCCGGCCGCCGCAACCAGCCGCTGCGCATGGGCGACGAGGGCCGGTCCCTCATGGATCGCCGGCATCAGCCGGGCCTGGAAGTCGATCAGGACGAGGGTCGAGTCGCTGGCGCTGAGCAGGGGCATGAGCCTCCTCCGGTTGCAGGTCATCATAGCACCGAAAGCCCCGGCCGGCTCTCTGCCGCGGGGTTTTCGGGTCTTGAAGTGAATCCAAGGGGATGCGCGGGACGAGGCGGCGTCGCAGTCGACGGCTGCGTGCCGATGTCGATGTCGAATGTCGTGTCGAAGCAGCGCCAACAGCCGCCACCTCGTCCCGCGCGCAGGTCTTTTGTGCCGACCAGATCGCCTTCTGGTTATCCGTGTCACAGGTCGCGCGGCCTGACTCACCCGCGCGATGGCGATCTGCGCCTCCGCCGCCTCAGCCCGCAACGGCCTCGAACGACGAAACCCGCAACCCCGCCCGGCCGCACGATGCCTCGCGACAGCCCCCTTGGTCGGGCGGAGCAAGAGGAGAATAGGCACGGGTTCGGGGCCCGGGGATAAGGCTTGTCGAAGGGTGCGGCGCGCCCCGCCGCACGAGGCGGATGGAGGCGCGATGAGGGCGTGTTTCCGAGGCGAAGCCCTCCCCGCCTAGGTGGTGGTCCCACCCGGAAGCGGGATCTCCTCCTCGATCTCGTGATGGCCCACCGCACGCTCGAGGCCGTCGGGGCCGCGGACGCGGTACTGCTCTTCCTTGTTGTCGCGCGGCGGCATCAGCCGCGTGATCTCGAAGGGGCCGGGCCGGACCTGGTTGTGGAAGCCGGCGGTGAGCTGGACGAGATCGCCGAGCTTGTAGGGGGGGCGCGCCATGTCGTCAGCCCTTCCCGACGATGTCGGCGACGGTGAGGCGGTGATAGCTGCCCTTGTGGCGGCCATAGGCCGCTGCGGCCGCGCTCAGGATGGCGTCGCGATGGCTGTCGAAGGTCGCCAGCATCTGGGCCTCGCCCGGCTCGGCGCCGAGCCGGCGCAGCGCGTCGATGTCGATCTGGAAGGCGATCTCGAGCGAGGCGTCGGAGCCCCAGAAGCTGACGCAGGAGCGGCCGGGATCGAAGCTGCGGACGGGATTGGGAAAATTCAGTGCCATGATCGACTTTCTGCTTTCGGCTGCGGCTCAGGACGCCAGGAACGCGGCCTGTGAGACCGGTACCGAGACGTGGACCGGAACGGGCGACGGACGGCGCGCGGGGGAGGAAGGCCGTTCATCCGTGCGCAGACGCTCGTCGAGGAGGCCGAGGACCGCGTCGTCGACCGTCGCGTCGAACTTGCGGGCGAAGAGGCAGGGGCTCGCCAGAAGCTCCGGCGCGTCGGAAGCGAGATAGGTGCGCGGACGCAGCTTGATGTCGCCGTCCGGGACCCAGTCGATCATGCGCAGATCGTCGCTGACGACCTCGCCATGCTCGGCCGTGTTCATCATCACCGTCTGGAAGAAGCCTTCATCGGCGATGAAGGTGTTGCGGTAGAAGGCCTTGTAGCGCTCGGCTTCCGGGTCGTGGCAGACGAACTCGCAGAAGCGCCGGCTCACGATCATCCACTGATTGCCGATATAGGGCGAGACGCCGGCCATGAAGGCGCGCGGGAAGGGTGTCCGGACGATGCGCTTCTCGAACTCGACGACATAGCGGCTGACCCGCGTCATCGTCTCGGGCCGCGCCTTGCGCTGGTCGAGGACCTTGATGAACTCCTTGCCGCGGTTGCGCTTCAGGAAGGTGGCGATCTCGTCCTGGCTCTTGAGCGGGTAGTCCTGGCCGCTGAGATTGACGAAGAACTCCCAGTCGGCGCCCATTTCCAGCAGCTGCGCCATGCCGCGCAACTCGGCATCGACAAGGCTGTATCCGCCCCAGCGGGCGTGATGGCTGGTCAGGATGGCGCTGTTGGGAAAGCCGCGCAGGTAGCGCCGGATATCGGCTTCGAGCTCGGGCCCGGAATTCTTGTCGACATGGATCAGATAGTGATTGGCGGGATCGTAGATCGACTTGAACATGCGCTTGAACTGCGCGGGATACCGGTGGACCAGAACCAGATAAGCGATCAACGGGGTTTTCCTTGAAGCGGAAGCAAACAGAATTGGAGCCATGGCGCGCGTGACGGCCCACGCCTCGGTCGCGCTCCGGCAACCGTGGCGCGGCAACACTCCCCGCCTCCCGACGGGAAGCGAATGGCAGCAGCCGCAAAGGCGGCTACTCGCGTCGACCGTGAATCCGACATGGGGAAGCCGACCTGCGATTGTAAGGTCGCGGCGGAAATAAGACCGGCGCGGAATTGCCACCGCGGCCTGCCCCGACATGCTAGCGAGGGCGCGCCCGCCGCCCCGGTCGGCGGGAGAACCGACCATGAAAACCATCACCGCCCACGGCGCCGCGATCCCCGTGCTCGGCTTCGGCACCTTCCGGATGGAGGCCCCGGACGTGCTGCGCATGGTGCCCGCGGCGCTGAAGCTCGGCTTTCGCCATGTCGACACCGCCCAGATCTACCGCAACGAGGCCGCCGTCGGCGAGGCCATCGCCGGCAGCGGCGTGGCGCGCGGCGACATCTTCCTGACCACCAAGGTCTGGATCGACAATTTCGCGCCGGATCGGTTCGCAGCCTCCGTCGACGAGAGCCTCGCGAAGCTGAAGACCGACCATGTCGACCTCCTGCTGCTGCACTGGCCCAATGGCAGCGTGCCGCTGGCCGACCAGATCGGCGCGCTCAACGCCGTGCGCGAGGCCGGCAGGACGCGCCATATCGGCGTCAGCAACTACACCATCGCTCTGCTCACGCAGGCGCGGGCACTCAGCGCCGCGCCGCTCGTCACCAACCAGGTCGAGGACCACCCCTATCTCGACCAGGGCCGGCTGTTGGCGGCGATGCGCGAAGCCGGGATGGCGCTGACCGCCTATTATGCGATGGCCGACGGGAAGGTCTTCGCCGATCCGCTGCTCGCCGAGATCGCCGCGCGGCACCAGCGCAGCATCGCCCAGATCGTGCTGCGCTGGCTCGTGCAGCAGGAGGGTGTCGTCGCGCTGTCGAAGACGGTGAGCGAGGAGCGCGCCCGCGACAACGCCGCGATCTTCGACTTCGCCCTCGATGAGGCCGAGATGGCGGCGATCCATGGGCTGGCGGAGCCGAACGGGCGGGTGCTCAAGCCCGAGGGCCTCTCGCCGGTGTGGGACGCGGCCTGATCAGCCCCCTTGGCCGGCGGGCGCCGCGGCGTGGTCTTGCGACAGGGACCATGCCGCCGTGCATGGCCGCCAGACCGGCTCCGCTCGCCCCGCCTCTGGTGCATGGCCAGGCCGCCACCTAGACTGCTGCCTTCCTCAGATGCACGGGCAGGCACGACACTTCATGGATCAGCGGGTCGATCCCTCGGCGCATCATGAGGACATCCGCAGCATCCTGTTCGGCATCATGCTCGCCATGTTCCTGGCGGCGCTCGACCAGACCATCGTCGCCACCGCGATGCCGACGATCGGGCGTGAGCTCGGCGACGTCACCCATCTGCCCTGGGTGGTGACGGCCTATCTCCTGGCCTCGACCGCGGTGACACCGCTCTACGGCAAGCTCGCCGACATCCATGGCCGGCGCGTCGTGCTGCTCAGCGGCATCGCCGTGTTCATGGCGGGCTCGCTCGCCTGCGCCATCGCGCCCTCGCTGTGGCTCCTTGTGCTGGCGCGCTTCGTTCAGGGCCTCGGCGGCGGCGGGTTGATCGCGTTGGCGCAGACCATCGTCGCCGACATGGTCTCGCCCAAGGAGCGCGGGCGCTACCAGGTCTATATCGCCTCGGTCTTCATGGCGTCCTCGCTGCTCGGACCGGTGCTGGGCGGCGTCATCGCGGAGCGGCTGCACTGGTCGGTGATCTTCTGGATCAACCTGCCGCTGGGCGCGGCCGCCTATGCGATGACGAGTTCGGCGCTGAAGCGGCTGCCGCGACACGAGCGGCCTCACAGGCTCGATTTGCTCGGCGCCGTGCTGATCACCAGCGCGACGATGACGCTGCTGCTGGCGCTCTCCTGGGGCGGCACGCATTACCCCTGGGCGTCCGCGCCGATCGGCGGGCTCGTGGCGCTGTCGCTCCTGCTCTGGCTCGCCTTCGCCTGGCGGCTGCGCACGGCGCAGGAGCCGCTGATCCCGCTCGACATCCTCGCCAACAAGGTGGTGCGGATGGGCACGATCGCGGCCGGCTTCGGCATGGGCACCTTCATCGGCCTGACGATCTATCTGCCGATCTATTTCGAGAGCGTGATGGGGCTGAGTGCCGCCTCCTCGGGGCTCGGCCTGCTGCCGCTGACGGTGGGCACCGTCATGGGCGCGACGCTGTCGGGGCGGGCGATGACGCGGCTGACGCATTACAAGCGCGTACCGGTGATCGGGCTCAGCGTCGCGCTGGTCGGGGTGGCGCTGCTGGCCTGGCAGGCCGGGCGGATGCCGCTCGTGCCCTTCTGTGCGCTGCTCGCGCTGATCAGCCTCGGGCTCGGCACGATGCTGCCGGTCGCGACCGTCTCGATCCAGAACGCGGTGCTGCCGCATCAGCTGGGCACCGCGACGGGCGCGGCGAATTTCTTCCGTCAGATCGGCGGGGCGCTGATCGTGGCGATCTTCGGGGCCATCGTGCTCGGCGGCATCGGCGGCGCCGGGCCGGGCCTGTCGCATGAGTCCATCCGGCTCGACGGCGTCGATCGCGACACCATGGTGCGGCTGTTCCAGTATGTCTTTGCCGCGACCTGCCTCGGCTTCGCCTGCGCGCTCGGCTTCCTGCTGCGGATGGAGGAACTGCCGCTGCGCAGCGGCGCGGTCCAGGCCGCCAAGGCGCCTGCGGTCGATTGATTCAGATCGCGCCGGGCCCTTCGCTTTCGGCTAGCCTCGCCACAGACCCGTCAAGAACCGCGGTCTAGTCTGCGACATCCTACGCGGCAGGAGAGCCCCATGTCCGATCTCGTCGTCATCGTCTACCCGACCGAAGCCCGCGCCGAGGAGATGCGCCAGAAGCTCTTTGCGCTGCAGAAGGAATATCTGATCGAGATCGGCGACGCCGCCATCGCGGTGATGCAGGAGGGCGGCAAGGTGAAGCTGAACCAGCTGCTCAACACCACCGCTATGGGCGCGGCCTCGGGCTCCTTCTGGGGCTTGCTGATCGGCGCGATCTTCCTGATGCCGCTGGCCGGCGCGGCCCTCGGCGCGGCCTCGGGCGCACTCGGCGGGGCGCTGACCGATTACGGCGTCAACGACGCCTTCATGAAGGATCTCGCCGGCAGCCTGCAACCGGGCAATGCGGCGCTGTTCGTGCTGGTCCAGCGCGTCACCGGCGACAAGGTGCTGGAAGCGATCAAGGGCACCGGCGGCATGGTGCTGAAGACCTCGCTCGACCACACCCGCGAGCAGGCCCTGCGCGACGCGCTGGCGGGGGTGAGCGCGGCACCGCCGGCGGCGGGCGGGTCGTCGACGGTGGGGTGACGAAATCTCGCGTCATTGCGAGCGTAGCGAAGCAATCCAGACTGAAGCGCGCGGCCGCTCTGGATTGCTTCGTCGGCTTTGCCTCCTCGCAATGACGAGGAAGCAGTCGATCAATCCCGCAGCAGCTCGTTGATGCCGGTCTTCGAGCGCGTCTGGGCGTCGACCGTCTTGACGATGACGGCGCAGGAGAGCGCGGGGCCCGGCGTGCCGTCCGGGAAGGGCTTGCCCGGCAGCGAACCCGGCACCACGACCGAATAGGGCGGCACCTTGCCGATGTGGATCTGGCCGGTGGCGCGGTCGACGATCTTGGTCGAGGCCGAGATGAAGACGCCCATCGAGAGCACCGAGCCCTCGCCGACGATGACGCCCTCGACGACCTCGGAGCGGGCGCCGATGAAGCAGTTGTCCTCGATGATCGTCGGGTTGGCCTGCAGCGGCTCGAGCACGCCGCCGATGCCGACGCCGCCCGAGAGATGCACGTTCTTGCCGATCTGCGCGCAGGAGCCGACGGTGGCCCAGGTGTCGACCATGGTGCCGCTGTCGACATAGGCGCCGATGTTCACGAAGGACGGCATCAGCACGACGTTGGGCGCGAGGAACGAGCCCTTGCGCGCGGCCGCCGGCGGCACGACGCGGAAGCCCGCGGCGCGGACCTTGTCCCAGAACACGGCGTCGCCGGGGCCGTTGGCGATGATCATGTTGTCGGTCAGGCGGAAGGAGAGCAGCACCGCCTTCTTCAGCCACTGGTGGACGACCCACTCCGTGCCCTGCTTCTCGGCCACGCGAGCGGTGCCGGCGTCCAGCATCTCGATCGCCTGCTCGACCGCCTCGCGCACCGCGCCCTTGGTGTTGAGGCCGATCTCGGCCCGGGCCTCCCAGGCGGCGTCGATGGTGGCGGCGAGATCGGTCAGCGACATGGCGTGGCTCCGGCGTGCGTCTGGGGAAAACGCGGGAGCGATGGCGGATGAGCGCCGCGCCGTCAAGGCGCATGGCCTGGAACGCGCCCCCGCCGGCCGTGTTACAGTGGCGAACGACGCCGCAGCCCGGCCGGAGGCCCCCCGATGAAGCACCTGACCCTGTCCCTGCTACTCCTGCTCGCAGCCGCGCCCGCGCTGGCGCAATCGCGTCCCTCCACCCCCGACCGCAGCTGCGCCGCCAACCGCCAGAGCGTCGCGGCAAACGGCGCGATCGTGCTCGGCACCGGCGGCTTCACCTTTGACCGCTTCGTGCGCGACCGCAGCTTCTGCCAGCATGGCGACTTCCTCGAGCCCGCCTTCGTGCCGAGCCGCGACACCCCGCAATGCTTCATCGGCTATCGCTGCAAGGTGGATGTGCCCTGGGATTGAGGGGCTTACGCTTTACCTCGCCCGGTCGCGGCGGCAGTCTCGGTCACAACCTTGCCAACCCGCCGGACCTCTCATGCGCCTCTGGATCAGGAACCCGCTCGGCATCGTCGCCGATAACGCCTCGGGCGGTGTCGTGGTCGAGGGGGGCGTCATCGCCGAGCTGGTCGCGGCGGGCACCGGACCGGCCGCGCCGGTCGATGGCGTGTTCGATGCGTCGGAGCATGTCGTCCTGCCCGGCCTGATCAACACGCATCATCATTTCTACCAGACGCTGACGCGCGCCCATCCGGCCGCGATCGACCGCGAATTGTTTCCCTGGCTCACCGCGCTCTACCCGCTCTGGGCGCGGCTGACGCCGGAGCATCTGCGCCTCGCCGTACGGGCGGCGCTGGCCGAGCTGCTGCTCTCGGGCTGCACCACGGCGGCCGACCATCACTATCTCTACCCGCCCGGCCTGGAGGACGCCGTCGACATCGCGGTGGAGGAGGCGCGCGCGCTCGGCATTCGCGCGACGATCTCGCGCGGCTCGATGAACCTGTCGCAGAAGGATGGCGGGCTGCCGCCCGACACGGTGGTGCAGGAAGAGGACACCATCCTGGCCGACAGCGAGCGCGTGCTGCGGCTCTTCCACGATCCCGCGCCGGGCAGCATGATCCAGATCGCGCTGGCGCCCTGCTCGCCGTTTTCGGTGACGCCGTCCCTGATGGCGAAATCGGCGGAATTGGCGGCGCGCTTCGACGCTCCGCTTCACACCCATCTCGCCGAGACGAAGGACGAGGACGCCTATTGCCTCCAGGTCTACGGCAAGCGCCCGCTCGACCTGCTCGAGGAGACCGGCTGGATGCGGCCGAAGACCTGGCTGGCGCATGGCGTGCATTTCTCCTGCGAGGAATGCGACCGGCTGGGCCGGGCCGGGGTCGGCGTCTGCCATTGCCCGACCTCGAACGGCGTGCTCGCCTCCGGCTTTTGCCGGACGCGCGAGCTGGAGGCGGCCGGAGCGCCGCTCGGGCTCGGCGTCGACGGCTCGGCCTCCAATGACGGCTCGAACCTGATGGAGGAGCTGCGCCACGCGCTGCTGGTCAACCGGCTGCGCTATGAGAGCGCCGCCGCCGTGACCGCCCGCGACGTCATCCGCTGGGCGACGCAAGGCTCGGCGCGCTGCCTCGGCCGCTCCGACATCGGCACGATCGCGCCGGGCTTCCAGGCCGATCTCGCGCTCTACCGGCTGGACGAGCTGCGTTTCTCCGGCGCGCATGATCCGGTCGCGGCGCTGGTTTTGTGCGGCGCGCACAAGGCCGACCGCGTCATGGTCGCCGGGCGCTGGCGCGTGGTCGATGGGGCGATCCCCGGCCTCGACCTCGCCGCGCTCAGGCGCGCCCATGGTGCGGCCTCGCGCCGCTACGCCTGAAGCCTTTCGCAATCTCGACTCATTTGCGGCCTTTTCTGGCGGAGGCCATTTTGGCCTGGATCGTGCCGACCGAAGGATGCCGGACATGAAGATCGCGCCGCTCGCCGCCCTCGCCCTGGCGCTGACCGCCAGCGGCTGCATGACGCTGGAGGAGCGCCGCGCGCTCGATATGGAGCAGTGTCGTGGCTATGGCTTCCGGCAGGGTACGGACGCCTTCGCGCAATGCATGCAGACGATCGACGTCGAGCGGGCGGCGGTGCGGCGCACCTATGTCTACCAGGATTTCGGCGGCTTCTATGGCGGCTATGGCTTCGGCTATGGCTATCGCCGCTGGTGATGGCTAGCCGACCTCGCCGGATGGCGGGGCGAACTCGCGCAGCGCCGGCAGCCGCGCCTGCATCCGGCGCAGGAAATCGAGCAGTTGCGCGCGCTCCTGCGGGCTGAAGCCCTCGAGCATCAGCTGCTCGCGCGCGGTCGCGAGCGCGATGAGCTGGTCGTGCAGGCCATAGCCGCTGGCCGTGAGTTCGAGGAGCTGGCGGCGGGCGTCGCGCGTGTCGGGCCGCTCCGCGACATGGCCGGCCGCCACCAGTGCCGCGGCGCTGCGGCTGACCGCGCCCTTGTCGAGCGCGATGACCTCGCAGATGCGCTGCGCCGGGATGCCGGGCTCGATCGCGAGCTGCGACATCACCCGCCACTCGGTGACGCCAATGCCGAAGCGCTCCAGATAGAGCCGCGACGAGCTGCGCGACCAGGTGTTGGAGATCGCCGTCAGGAAATAGGGAACATAGCCGCCGAGATCGAGGACATCCCGCTCGGCGCCCTGTTCGGCGGCCTTGTCGCGTCTGGTCGAAGGCATGGCTCGTCCCGCAGTCGATGCCGGCATCTGGCATGGCCGCGCGGCGTGGGGCAAGCGTGCGCCCGTGCATGGCCGCCTAACGCCGCCGCAGCAGGTAGATGTCCATGATCCAGCCATGGCGGGCGCGGGCCTCGGCGCGGATGCGCGCGATGGTCTCGGCGACCTCGGCGAGCGGGCCGGCGATCAGGATCTCGTCGGGTGTGCCGAGATAGGCGCCCCAGAAGATTTCCAGCCCCTCGGGCGGGATTTTGGCGAAGGCCTGTTCGCCGTCGAGCATGACGACGACGCCGTCGGGCGCCAGCGGCAGGCCCTCCGCCAGCTTGCGGCCGGTGGTGATCAGCACGGGCTCGCCGATGCGGTTGAGCGGGATGCGGTGGCGGGCGGCGAGCGCCTGGACGCTGCTGATTCCGGGGATGACCTGCCAGTCCAGCGGCAGGCCACCGTCGCGGACGCGCTCGACGATGCGCAGCGTGCTGTCATAGAGCGCGGGATCGCCCCAGACCAGGAGGGCCCCGGTCTGCCCCTCCGCCAGCTCCTGCCGGAACAGGGCCTCGTAGGCCGCGGCGATGCGGGCGTGCCAGTCGTCGACGACGCCGCGGTAATCGTCGCCGGCCTCGGCGCGGCGCGGCGTTTCCATCGTCACGCTGCGCCAGGGCTTCTCGATGAAGCGCGCGCAGATCGCCTCGCGCAGATGGCGCAGGGCCGCCTTCTCCTGCCCCTTGTCGGGCAGGAAGATCACATCCGCCCGGTTGAGCGCCGCGATCGCCTGGACCGTCATCTGGTCCGGGTCGCCGGCGCCGATCCCGATGATCAGCAATCTGCGCATCGTCACCTCGTTCCGGCGCGCGCGGGCGGCCGTCCGGGCTCCCACCCAGCCTTGACCAACTCGGGCACCTCGCTCTGCGCCTCCGGCCAGCCGACGCAGAGCCAGGCGATCAGCTTCCACTCCGGCGGCACGCCCAGCGCCTTCCGCACGATCTCCGGTTCCAGGATCGAGACCCAGCCGACGCCGACGCCCTGAACGCGTGCCGCAAGCCAGAACTGCGTGATCGCGGCGACCACCGAATAATCCAGCATTTCGGGCATCGTCTTGCGGCCGAGGCCATGGCCCTGCGCCGTACCATGGTCGCAGAACACCGCGATCTGCTCGGGCGCCTCGCGCATGCCTTCGAGCTTCAGGCTGGCATAGAGCCGCGCCCGCTCACCCTCGAAATCCGCGAGCGCCTCGGCGTTGCAGCGTTGAAAGCTGGCCTGTGCCGCCTGGCGCTGGGCTGCGTCGCTGACGCGAACCCAGCGCCAGGGCTGGGAATGGCCGACCGAGGGCGACAGCTCCGCCTGCGCCAGCAGCCGTTCGACCAGCCCGTCGGGCAAGGCGTCGCGGCGGAAGCGCCGGACATCGCGCCGCCAGGCCAGGAGCTCGGCAAATTGCGCGGCGAAGGCCTCGTCGAAGCGGGGAGGGGGGCCGGGCTGGTCCACGCTCACCCCGCCACCGCGATCGCATGGAAGAACGAGCCCGTGACGTGGCCGCGCCGGCTGCCGGCGGGGGTGGGTGCCGAGCCATGCGGGTCGCTCACCAGCGCCAGCGGCGGGTCCTCGCCCTGGGTGACGATCGTCGCGTAGTGGAACTCATGGCCGGTAAGCCCCGCGCCGGCTGCGCCGAGCGGCGCATCGGCCTCGAGGATGGCGCGACGATAGCCGAGATTCATCTTCCGCTTGGCGAAGGAGGTTTCCACCGAGAGCAGCCCGGCCATGGCGTGGCAGACCCCGTCCGCATCGATCAGCGTCCGCCCCAGCACCATGTAGCCGCCGCACTCGCCATGCACCGGCCGGGTCTCGGCAAAGGCGCGCAGGCCGCCGAGAAAGCGGCTGGCGCCGGCGATCGCGCCCGCATGAAGCTCGGGATACCCGCCCGGCAGCCAGCAGGCATCGCAATCCTCGGGCGGCGGCTCGTCCGCCAGCGGCGAGAACGGTACCAGCACGGCGCCCGCCGCCCGCCAGCCCGCCTCGACATGCGGATAGACGAAGCTGAAGGCGGCATCGCGCGCGAGCGCGATGCGCCGGCCCGGCGCCGGCAGGCGCGGGATCGCCATCGGAGACGCCGGCAAACGAGTGGCCTGGGCGACCGCACTCACCGCGTCGAGGTCGACCGCAGCCGTCACCGCATCGGCCAGCGCCTCGAGCCGCGCCTCGAGATCGGCGGTCTCGCCGGCCTGGACCAGCCCGAGATGGCGCTCGGGCAGGATGAGGCTGGCCTCGCGCGGCAGCGCGCCGAGCACGGGCAGGCCGATCTTTTCCATCCCCTGCGCCACCAGCCGGCGATGACGCTCGCTGGCGACCTTGTTGAGGATCACGCCCGCGATGGTGATGCGCGGGTCGTAAAGCCTGCAGCCGAGCGCGATGGCGGCGGCCGACTGCGCCTGGCCGGAGACGTCGATCACCAGCACGATCGGCCAGCCCAGCAGAGCCGCGATGTCGGCGCTCGCACCCGTATGCCCCTCCGGCCCCGGCACGGCGTCGAAGAGCCCCATCGACCCTTCCGCGATGACGAGGTCGGCACCATCGGCCGCATCGCCGGCGATCGCGCGCAGCAGCGTGTCGGGCATGGCGAAGGAATCGAGATTGGCGCTCGGCGCCCCGGTCGCGGCGGCATGGAAGGCCGGGTCGATGTAATCAGGCCCGCATTTCAGCCCGCGCACCACGAGCCCGCGCCGCGTCAGCGCCCGCTGCAGGCCGAGCGTGATCGTGGTCTTGCCCGAGCCGGAGCGCGGCGCGGCGATGATGAGGCCGGGCGCGGTCAT
>LNFM01003367.1_pt1 | contig 31536 bp, 34 predicted proteins | sample 596031 | NCBI WGS metagenome assembly LNFM01 (sample SAMN04254537, study PRJNA301005) | activated carbon metagenome | isolation source: dual media filters at the Ann Arbor, Michigan drinking water treatment plant | place: USA: Ann Arbor | reverse complement strand
CAGGTTAGAATCCCCTCCTGGAGGCATTCGAGCGCGACGGCATTGAACTCCTGTTCTTTCCGGAGCGCCAATTCGGCCGCCTGCCGAGCGCGGATGCTTTTCCAACCCATAACGATCAGGCCCAGAGCGAGCAGACTGACCACGGCGGTGAGCAGGCTGGCCAACCGGGCGGCTTCGCGGCCTTCCGCAACTTTGGCCTCCACCTGTGCGTTTTCCTCGTCCTTCAGCCAGTCGATTAAATTCAACGTCTCGATCATCAGCTTGAGACGAACGCTCTCCTGAATCGCTTCGCTGGCCGCGGAGGCACCTTTGTCCCGTTTGGCGCCGACAACTTCGTCCGCCGAATTGAGCAGGCGGTTAACATTCCCCTCCAATCGCTCGATGATTTGCAGCTCCCGTGGATTGGTCTTGGCCAGGGCGCGCAAAGATTGAAGGCCGGAGCGTGCCTGATTGGCCCCGGCCTTCACCTGCTCGAGAAAGCGATCGTCTCCTGTGGCGGCATAACCACGAGAAGCCGATTCGACTTCGCGGAGCGCGGTGAGGCTCGATTCAGTCACGTCCACAACGACGCTGGTTTGCGCCAGACGGCGATCGATGTTGGCGAGCGATTGGACGGTCGCATACTGCGAACCTGCCGCCACCAGCAGGGCCGCGGCGGCGACACCGAAGCCGACGAGACCCTTCATGGAGCGGTGATGGTGTCCCAATGCGCGGCGGCCCGCTCGCGGAGTGCGGTGCGATCCCGGTCTAAGAGATAGCGGTTTGAGATCAACCCAGCAAGGACGGCATCCACTTTGCGGAGGTAATCGTCCTTGCTCGGGTAGCGCTCTTCGATCGACGGGCGCGGATCTTTCTTCGCTTCGCGCTCGGCTTTGGTCCGGGCGAAGGGATGAAAGCCACCGGTCATACTCTGCATTTCGGTGGGCGCGCCGGTCGCTGGATCGCGGAGATTCCAACCGGGGAGAGTTCCAAGCGGCACCGCGACGTCGGGAGCGCGAAGACCAGCCACTTCGTTGCCGTCCGCATCGACCGCGGGGACGAGCGCCGGATAGGGCTTGCCAGTCTTGGGCGGATCAAAAGCAATGACTCCGTCGTGCTTGAAGTCGGGTCCGTAGTCCACACGCCAGGCCTGGTGGGGGGCACGTGGTAAACGAACGCCAGGAACTTTAGGGAAATTCAGAACCGTTGGCGCGACGAGCTGCTGTTGGTCGATCCGCGGATAGCTGGAAGGGGGCGGAGCCTCATTGGAGACGACCCACTTGGTAAACGCCGCGAGAAGACCGCGCATGAGAAAGCGATAGTCGTTGGGGTTAGCTGCGTAGAGCGTTTCGGGTGTCTTGGCGGCGGGCCAGCGGCCCGGGCCGTGCTGCGTGCCGGTCAGGTAGTAAACGCGGGAATGGCCGGAGATGCCATCATCCTTTTTGCCATCGAGGGAGGTGTGGATGAGCGACGCGGCGCGGCCCCAGTACTCATAGGAGCCATTGGTGTAGAAGACGCGAGGCACCACGTTGTCTTCGATCGCCTTGCTGAGCAGGCCATCGTCCTCTTTCGTCTCCGGATCGAGCATGCGCAGGTCCGCGAACGGAAAGATATCGGAAGGGTAGAAGGTGTTGGTCATGCGATGACCGTCCCGGGAAGGCTGGGCGAAGCGATGGTTAAAGCTTCCGCGGCCGGCGCCGGCGACATGGGCCCAGACGCCGTCAAAGACACGGCGGCCGTTCTCATCGCGATTGAAGCCCATGTAGAGAAACGTCCGGAGGAATCTGCCGCTCTGCGAGGTGCCAAAGCCAATCGCATTCTTGAGGTAGCGACCCTGATCGCCCAACAGGACCGTGCTATCGGCCTTGCCCTTGAGGAAGGAGATGAGATCGCGGGTGGCGGCCATGCCGAGGCCAACAATGGCAGGATCCTTGGCGCGATAGATGACTTCGTAGAGTTTACCCGGAAGGAAGCCGCCGGTAAGGCCGACGCGGGTCTCGTCGACAAAGCGCCATTGGCTGCGGGGAATCACTCGGCGCGGCCCATCGGGAGCATCCCGGATGGTCATCTGGGTGGCAGGGTCCTCGGGGTTCGAGACCGGGTAGGCCTGCATGGTGCGGTCGCCCAAGGAGTAGACGTCGACTTTAGCGACGGGGACGTACTCGCTACGGACGATGCCGGTAGCTCCCTTGGCGCGAGGCACTTCGATGCGAAGAAGGTTCCCTTCTTTGGTTAGATCGAATTGCCAGCCGAGCCAGACCAGGGTGTAGCCCTGTTCGAGCAGATACTCGTCGCCGCGCTCAAACATGTTGAGCATGCCCTTTCCGCCGCGGTTCGATACCTCATAGAGGATGGTGCCGTTGCCTTTGGCGGGATCGCGGGGCTTGAGGACCTCTAAGTCGGAAGTGAACTCGACGAGGCCGTCGGCGTTGCGCGGCGCCATGCCGATATCGCGAATGATCTGGTTGGCGGGAAGCTTGGGATCGACCGCGAAGTGGACTTTGGCGGTGATCCGTTCGTAATTGCGCGGTGCGTCGGTTCGCTCGACCAGATAGACCTTCTTGACGGCCGCGGGTAACAGCGCGGCGCCCAAGAGAAACCCGGCGCAGACACGGAGGAGCATGAAAGCCATTAAAACACGCGGCGATGTCAGGCGAGGCTGAAGTTGGCTTTGGGGCGGAGATCCAATCCCGCGGTGTGGCCGGCGCGGAGGCGGGGGTAGGCAGCGGCGGCGATCATGGCGGCGTTGTCGGTGGAGAGTTTGGGCGTAGGGAAGGAAATGCTGTAGGGCAGGCGGCGGGCGGCGGCGCGGAGACCCGCATTGCAGGCTACGCCGCCGGAAACGATGACGTTGGTCAGGTCGAGATCCTCGGCGAAGACGCGGACGCGGGAGAGGAGCTCGTCGATCACCGTGGCCTGAAAGGAAGCGATGAGGTCGAGGGTGGCTTTCGGCGTGGCGGCCAGGAGTTGATCGAGAGACGGGCGGACGAGGGCGCGGCGGGCGGCGATCTCGGCCTGCATGTCGCGGGACTCGGTCCAGCGAAGGACGGCGGTTTTAATGCCAGAGAAGCTGAGGTCGAGCGAGTTGCCGCTCATTTTGGCGCGCGTAAATTTAACCGCCTTGGGGTTCCCGTAGGGCGCGAGCTGATCGAGGATAGGGCCGCCGGGATAAGCGAAACCGAGAAGCTTGGCGACTTTGTCGTAGGCCTCGCCCGCCGCGTCGTCGCGGGTGCGGCTGAGGAGTTCGTACCGGAAGTTCGCTTCACAACGGTAGAAATGAGTATGGCCGCCGCTGACAATGAGGGCGAGGGCCGGCAGCTCCGTCTCCGGGTGTTCGAGGAGCACGGCGTGGATGTGCCCTTCGAGGTGATTGACCGGGATGAGCGGGAGCCCGCGGGCCATGGCGAAGGCCTTGGCGAAGGTGATGCCGACGAGCAGCGAGCCGACCAGGCCGGGGCCCTGCGTGACGGCGACGGCGTCAATCGATACGTTGGCCTGGGCGAGCGCTTGCTCGACGACCGGTACGATGGCGCGGAGGTGTTCACGGGAGGCGAGCTCCGGCACGACGCCCCCGTAGCGCTCATGGGTTTCGACTTGCGAGGCAACGACGGACGACAACACCGTGCGGCCATCCGAGACGACGGCGGCCGCGGTTTCGTCGCACGACGACTCCAGACCTAAAATATTCATTTGGACCTATCTACCTTTCATTATGAGTTGCCGGACGAGTTGATCGCCCAGGCGCCGCTGGCCGAACGCGACGGAGCACGGATGCTGGTGATTGACCGGAAGGCCGGAACATGGGCCGACCGGACATTTCGCGATCTGCCGGGTTACCTGCGGCCGACCGATTGCCTGGTGCTGAACGAGTCGAAGGTGTTCCCCTCACGACTGATTGGGCACCGACCGGGACGGACGGGGCGCGTGGAGGTGTTTCTCGTCGAGCCCGTTTCGGCCGACGAGCGGCGGTGGCGGGCGCTGGTGCGGCCCGGAAAGAAGTTGCCGGTGGGCGAGCGGATTGAGTTTAGCGCGCGGTTCAGCGCGACGGTGCTCGAGCGGGAGGAGCACGGGGAGCGAATTCTGGAACTGCAGGCGGAGGACGTCTGGGACGCAATTCAGGCTGAGGGCCATGTGCCGTTGCCTCCCTATATTGGACGAGGGGATTCGGCGGAGGATCGGGAGCGGTACCAAACGGTGTTTGCGCGAGAGCGGGGGAGCGTGGCCGCGCCGACAGCAGGGCTGCACTTCACGCCGCGAGTACTCGCGGAGATTCCGGCGCAGGTGGCGCGAATCACCCTGCACGTCGGCCTGGGGACGTTTCAGCCGCTGCACTCGACGACCGTCGAAGAGAACAAGCTGCACAAGGAACGGTTCTTTGTGAGCGAAGAGGCGCGGGCAAAGATCAGCGCGGCCGAGCGGGTGGTGGCGGCGGGGACAACATCAGTGCGGACGCTCGAATCGATGGACGATAGGCAGGGCGAGACCGACATTTTCATCTACCCCGGCTACACGTTCCGGCGGGTGGGCGCGATGCTGACGAACTTCCACTTGCCGGCTTCGAGCCTGATGCTGCTGGTGTGTGCCTTTGGCGGGACCGAGCTGATGATGGACGCCTATCGCCATGCGGTAAAGGAGCGCTACCGTTTCTTCAGCTACGGAGACTGTATGTTGATTCTATGATCTCGTGGTTGTTCTCCGATCCCTTGCCCGTGGGTACCCCGGCGCCAGACTTTACCTTGCAGACCGAAAAGGGGAAAACCGTCACGCTGTCGAAGCTGCGGGGACAAGAGGTGCTGCTGGTCTGGTACCCCGGCGACGACACGATGATCTGCACCAAGCAGCTTTGCGAGATTCGCGATTCCTGGGCGGCTTTTGCGGGGATGGCCGTTTTCGGCGTGAACCCGCAGGGCGCCGAGAGCCACGAGAAGTTCGTGGCCAAGCACAAGTTTCCATTTCCGCTCTTGATGGACCCGGGGCAGAAAGTGGGCCAGCTTTACCACACGCACGGATTGGTGGCGAAGCGAACGGTGTACCTGATTGGTGCCGACGGCACCATCCGCTATGGGAAGCGGGGAAAGCCCTCGGTGGAGGAGATACTCACCCACCGGCAGGGTGGCCATGGGGGTTAGTCCGTGGACACCGCCGTGCGGGGCTCGGGGGAGATGGGGGAACTGGAGACACACGCGGCCCCGGCAGCTCTCCGCGCAAGGGGCGCTGGGCAAGCTGCTGGGGGGCCGGGTCAACACCCACCGGCATGGGTGGCCATGGGGGTTAGGCCGTGGCCACCACCGTGCGGGGCTCGGGGGAGATGGGCATCGCCTGCGGGCCGAAGCGGACGCTGACGAGTTGCGATACACCGGGTTCCTGCATGGTGACGCCGTAGAGCGTTTGGGCGGCTTCCATGGTGCGCTTGTGGTGGGTGATGACGACGAACTGCGTTTCGAGCGACATCTCCTTGATCAAGCGGGCGAGGCGGACGGTGTTGGATTCATCGAGCGGTGCATCGACTTCGTCGAGGACGCAGAACGGGCTTGGCTGGTACTTGAAGATGGCCATCAGCAGGGCCATCGCCGTTAGTGATTTCTCGCCGCCGGAGAGGAGCAGAACGTTCTGCAGACGCTTGCCGGGAGGCGAGGCGATGATCTCGATGCCGCTATCGCCGATGTTCGATTCATCGGTTAGGCGCATTTCGGCCGCACCACCGCCGAAAAGCGTTGTGAACATCTCTTTGAAATTGGCGTTGACGGCGTGGAAGGCTTCGGCGAAGCGCTTGCGGGACTCGACGTCGATATCCTGGATGGCCTTTTCCGTATCGCGGATGGAATCGAGCAGATCCTGGCGCTGATCGTTCAGGAACGTGTAGCGGGTCTCGGCCTCGCGATGCTCTTCAAGCGCTTGCGGGTTTACCGGGCCGAGCGCTTCGATGCGCTTGCGGACTTCCTGATATTTGCCTTCGATCTCGCCGAGGGCGATTTCGTCGAGTTCGGGATCTTCGGGCTTGGCGAGTTCGGCGAGGGGGAGCGAGAGTTCGTGCTGGCTCGTCTCTTCGAGGTGCTTCAGGTCTGAGTGCAGGCGGACGAGTTCGATCTCGATCTGCGTGCGGCGTTCCTGAGCAACTTGGGCCGCCGAGCGGAGCGCCTTTAGGCTCTCGTCGAGACCCGAGAGCTGGGCGCGCATCTCGTGGTCCTTGGCAGACTGGACGCGGACCTTGCCATCGAGGATCGCGATCTCTTCGGCGGAGCGGGCGACGAGCGCGTCGAGCTCCATATTGTCGTTGAGGAGGCGGGTACGGTTGAGGCTGAGCCGCTCCATCTCGCCGGCGACTTCCTGGCGGCGGCGGGTGAGTTCGTTGATTTGTGCTTCCAGGCGCTGCTGGGCGTTGAACTCCGCGCGGCGGCGTTCATCGAACGAGGTGAGCTCGATGCGCACGTGGGAGTGGTCTTCGGTTGCCTTCTGAACGGACTCGCGGAGGTACTCGAGCTGATTGCGGCCTTCTTCGAGTTTCGACTCCTGCTCCCGCCGGGCCGCTTCTTTGGTTTCGAGAAGCGCTTGGCGCTCCTCACGTTGCGTGGCGGCACGGTCGAGGTCGCGGCCGAGACGGTCAAGCTCCATCTTCGACGCCGAGAGGCGCTGGTTCGAGCGCGTGGTCTCTTCGCCGAGCTTGCGCATTTCGTGGTCGAGGGCGAGGGCTTCGCGCTCTTCCTTTTGCTGCTTCTGGCGAAGCATCTCCTGCTCTTCGAGCAATCCGGCGATTTGCCGTTCGAGCTCGTCGATCTGGCTGGTGGCGCCTTCGAACTGCCGCTGGCGCTGGGTGACGAGGCCGGTGAGTTCGCGGAGTTCGCGCTTGAGCGCGAGCGGACCGGAGCCGGTTTTGCGGCCGCCGGAGACGGCATGGCCGTGATAGCAGACGCCGTCGGGGAGCAGGAAGTAAACGTCGGGATACTGCAGGGCCAGGCGCTGGGCAGCGGCACGATCCTGGACGAGATAGCAACGGGCCAAACGGGGCAAGAGTTCTGCGGGAGCCTTGGTGAGCCCGTTGGTCAGGTTGAGCATCTCGCTCAGGCGGCCGACGATGCCGGTCTCCGGGCCGATGGCCGGCTCAACAGGCGGCGCGCTGGCGTAGCGGTCGTTTTCTTCGGGGTGGACGAGGAAGGTGGCGCGACCGTCGAAGTCGCTGCGCATGAAGTCGATGCCCTGCTCGGCTTGCTGCCAGTTCTTGACAACGACGTACTCGAGCTCGTCGTGGAGGAACTCTTCAGTAGCCTTTTCAAACGCGGGCTGTACATCGACGAAGTCGGCGAGGACACCCGCGGGCTTCAAGTCTTGCGCCTTGCCACGCTCAATGGCGGTGAAGAGCGCCTTGACCGATTCCGTTGTGTAGGCGCGGTGGGAGAGGATTTCCTGGAGCGAATCCTTGCGAGCCTTCAGGCGGCTGAGTTCGGCCCGGACCTGTTCGAGCTGGCGGCGGGTTTCGGCGATCTCACCCTTGCGGGCGGAGAGCTCTTCCTCAACGCGCTTCCGCTGGTCGGCGAGGGATTCGATCTCCGTTTGGCGGTTGGCGAGGCGCTGGGAGAGTTCGGCCTTCGTTTGCGCAATGCGGGCAAGATCGGCCTGCGCGGCCTCCGCTTCGCGATTGGCGCGAGCGCGGTCGCGCTCGTTTGAAGCCAGATACTCCTCCACCTGCGCGAGCTGATTCCGGAGGCTGGAGCTTTCGCCGAGGAGGCGGAGCACCTGCTGCCGCGCCGCCTCCATGCCTTGCTCTCGTCCCCGAAGTTGGCCCTGCAGTTGATCCCGTTCTTCGTTGCGGAGGCGAAGCCGCTCTCGCGCATCGTTGACTTGGCGTTCGAGCTCTTCGAGCTTCTGCCGGTGGGATTCAACCTCTGTCGTCAGGCCGGTGAGACGTTGCTCCACGGCTTCCGATTCTGATTCGCCTTGGTTCAGGCGCTGTTCGATGCCCGCGATCTGCTGGGACTGCGACGTCAGGCGGCCGCGGGCCCGTTCGGCCTCGAGATTGCGGTCGGCGAGTTCCTGGCGCTGGGCGGTAAGCTGCTCTTCTAGCGTGTAGCAGGCCTGCTGGAGTTCGCCGTGCTGGATCTCCTTTTCCTGCAGATCCTTGTGCAACTCTTCGTAGTGGCCGGTGGCTTGGCTGAGCTCGATGGCCGCTTTCGAAGCGTCGCTTTCGAGCTTCTTGAACTTGCCGGCGAGAGAGAGCCGCAGGTGGGAAACAAGCTCCTCGCGCAGCTCCTCATAGCGCTTGGCCTTGGCGGCCTGGCGCTTGAGCGAGTTCACTTGGCGGCCGACTTCTTCAAGGATGTCGAAGACGCGGGTGAGGTTTTGCTTCGCGCCTTCGAGCTTGGCTTCGGCGAGGCGGCGCTTGGTCTTGAACTTGGTGATGCCCGCGGCCTCTTCGATGACGGCGCGGCGGTCGGCGGGGCGGCTCGACAGGATCTGGCCGATGCGGCCCTGCTCGATGATCGCGTAGGACTCCGGGCCGAGGCCGGTGCCCATGAAGATGTCCTGGATGTCGCGGAGACGGGCGCTTTTGCCGTCGATCAGGTATTCGCTGTCGCCGGAGCGGAACAGGCGGCGGGTGATAGTGAGTTCGCGGCGCTTTTCCGGCTGCGAGATGACGGCGTCGACCGAGGGAAGCACCACTTCGCCGGCCGAGGGATCGAAGAGGGTGAGCGTGACGCTGGCCATGCCCATCGGCTTGCGGTCGCGGGTGCCGGCGAAGATGACATCTTCCATCCGGGCGCCACGCAGGCTTTTGGCCGACTGTTCGCCGAGAACCCAGTTAATCGCGTCGCTCAGGTTCGACTTGCCGCATCCGTTGGGGCCGACGACGGCGGCGATGCCGGAGCCGTTGAACCGCATTTCCGTCTTGTCTGCAAAGGACTTGAAGCCTTGGAGTTCGACGCGTTTGAGTTTGAGCAACGGATTATCCCCTACCGGAAAAAATGGATCTTCACCGCGATAGTCGTATCGCGGCGCTCGGGGGGGATACCAGTAGAGTACAGGGCGGAAGAGGAGATTGCAAGCACAATCACCGCAGCCGGCTGGGGTGGTCCGTAAATTTCGTCTATATATTGTGGGCCAGTGGTGGAAGCAACCTTTTTCAAGGCCTTCCGATAACCCGGATCGTGCGGCTGCTTATCGTAACCTTAATCCTTTCTTCGTTGGTTTGGGGGGAGCCCTACGCGGATCCGCAGGGGCGCTTCCGGTTGGAGATGCCGGCCGGGTGGGCCGCGAGCGGCGCCTATCTCGTATCCGGGAAGGCATATGCCTTGCCGATGGTGGTAGCGCGGGATGGGGTGGAGGCGATGGTGGCGCAGTTTGGGAAGCAGTGGAAGGAGTACCGGCGAGTAGGAAACCTCTCGTATGCGGGGATCAATCCCAGTGGGGTTTCGGCGATGGTGCAGGTATACGCACGACCCTTGGGGGCCGAGGCCTTGGTGCTTCTCGTCTCTGCGCCGGCCGCGGAGTGGGCGGGTCGACAGGCGGAGTTTGGGCTGATGAACGAGAGTCTGCAGCCGAACGTGGCGGCCAGGACGGCTTCCGCGAACCTGGCGCAGGCTTACAAAGTGCCAGCGCCAGGCGGGGGATCGGCACGGGGGCGCGTGCGAGCGTTTCTGCCGGCCTTGGCGCGGCAGTTCGACGGGCCGGTGCGGGTGGTAAGTGCATTGGGGGATGGACGCGATACGGAGTTGCAGGCGTTCTTCCGGGCAACGCGGGGGAACGTGCCGGTGCGAGGATGGCTGGGGCTCAGCGGGGAGCAGATTGCAGTCGCCTACGACGAGGCGTCGCAATTCGGACGCAGCTTTCCCCGAATGGCGGCGGGATTGGGAGTAGGGGCGGCGGCGCCGGCAACGACTGCGGCCCCTCCTGCACAGGTGCCGCTCCAGCGGGTCGCGTTTCCCGATGGCAGCGGGAGCATTGGGGTGCCTCCGGGTTGGCGGTTTGTAGACGCACAGAAGGGAGTGGTCGACGTAGCGGGGCCGAACGGCGCCGTGGCGGGCTTTGGGTATTATCAGCAGGTTCCGTTGACGTGGTTTGGACCGCGGCCGAATCTTCCGGGGCATATGGTGGGGCCGATACGGGAGCCGGCGACGGCGCTGCGGAATTACTATGACTCGGTCTTTCAGGGGGCCTTATCGAGCGGGCGGGGGACCTATCGTGTGGTTGAAGGGACGCCAGTGGCTCCGTTGACGGCAGGTGCGCAGACGGCGTTGTTGCTCGTGGAGGTGAACATTCCGCCGCACCGGGCACGGTCGTTGGCGTTGGTCTCCGTAGCGCCGGTGAACAATGAGCTTTGGTTGTTCTATCTTTCGCAGGTCGCGGCACCGGCGACAGACTTTGCGGCCCAGTTGCCGGGGATGCTGCAGATGTGGGGCTCGTGGAGTTTGAACCCGGCGATGCTGCAGGAGCGGATGAACAGCGCACTGCGGACGATGCGGGAGACCAGCGAGATTCTGCAAGGGATCAACCGGAATCAGCAACGGGCCGGGGAACGGGGGAATCTGGCATGGAGCCAGACCATCCGAGGGGTCCAGACGGTGGAAGATACGGCGACCGGGTGGCGAGGCGATGTCGACATGCATCTAGCGGAGCGGATCGTGCAAGGACTGAACGAGCAGGGGTATAGTTACCGCATTGTGCCGGTTCCGGAGTTAGTTCCTTAAACTATGGCGTCTGATAACTGGAAGAAGGCCGAAGAGCTGTTTCATGATGTGATTGCGCTGCCGCCAGAAGAGCGGCCGGGGCGATTGGCCGGCGCCGACGAGGCGCTGCGGGCGGAGGTGCTTTCGCTGGTGCAGGCGTTTGAAGTGGCCTCGGTGCAGAAGCCGCCGCGGCCGGCGTCGACGCCCGAGACAGCGTCGGAATGGGTGGGACCGTACCGATTGGAGCGGGAGTTGGGCGAAGGGGGCATGGGCACCGTGTACCTGGCGTCGCGGGCCGATCAGCAGTTCGATAAGAAGGTGGCGATCAAGGTGATCCGCGGCGGGCCGGGGTCGCAAGCGCTGATTGAACGCTTCTATCGGGAACGGCAGATTCTGGCCGGGATGGAGCATCCGAACATCGCCCGGCTGATTGATGGCGGCCTGCTGCCGGACGGCCGGCCGTACCTTGTGATGGATTACGTCGAAGGAACGCGGCTCGATAAACACTGCGATGCGGAAAAGTTGGGGATTCGGGCGCGATTGGAAATTTTCCTGAAGGTGTGCGATGCGGTGAGCTATGCGCATCGCAGTTTGGTGATCCATCGGGATTTGAAGCCGAACAACATCCTGGTGACGGCTCAGGGAGAGCCGAAGCTTTTGGACTTCGGCATTGCGACGGCGATGCGATCAGCGGCGGACGGAGTGGACCTGACCATGACCTCGGGGCTGTTTCTAACGCCGCTGTATGCAAGCCCGGAGATGATCCAAGGGGCCCGGGTTTCCGTCAGTTCGGATGTCTATTCGCTGGGGGTCATCCTGTACGAGTTGTTGTGCGGACGGTCTCCGTATGAGCCACACACATTGAGCCCCGCGTTTCTGATCCACGCGATTACGACCGCGGATCCGAACTTCCCATCGAGCCCCGGAGCGCCGAGTGAGCCGGGGAACCGGAGCCCGGAGGAGTTGGCGGCGCTCCGGGGGGAGACCCCGGCAAGCCTGGCGGCGAAGCTGCGGGGAGAGCTCGACAGCATTGTCTTGAAGGCGCTGGCAAAATCGACCGAAGAGCGATACGCCTCCGTGGAGCAACTGGCCGATGACCTCGGCCGGCACCTGAGCGGAGAGCCGGTGCTGGCCATTCGCGCGGGGAACTGGTACCGGGCGCGGAAGTTTCTCAAGCGGCACCGGGGGGCCGTGGCGGCAGCCGCTGCGTTTGTCGTGCTGCTTCTGGGCGGCGTGGCCTCGACAACCTGGCAGGCAAGAGTGGCCGAGCGGCGGTTCAACGAGACGCGGCAGTTGGCCAGGTATCTGCTGTTTGATCTCTACAATTCCGTGCAGAAGCTGCCGGGGTCCACGCCGGTACAAGCCCAGATTGCCCAGGAATCGCTGGGATATCTGGACCGGCTCAGCGCGAGCCGGAGCGGGGATCGGGATCTGCAGCACGAGTTGGCGGAGGGGTATCTACGGGCCGGGAACGTCTTGGGGAATCCGTTTGCGCCGAACTTGGGGAAGCGGGATGAGGCGGCCGCCAGCTACCGGAAGGCCCTCACGCTGGTGGAGCCGTTGCTCCCGGAGCGGCGGGCGGCATTGACGCACGCACGGGTTCGTTTGCAACTTGGGGGTCTACTGACGTTCGCGGCGCAAACCGAGCGGGAAGGGAAAGGCATGACGCGGCAGGCCGTTCAACAACTGGACCAACTCTTGCGCGCGACGCCGGACGAGGAGGAGCTGCGGGTGGAGGTGGGGTCGGCGCATCAGATGTTGGCGCGGCAGTTGAGTCAGTCGGGGGGCTGGGTCTCGAACGAAGCGGCGCCGGAGGTTCGCGAACACCTAGAGCGGGCGCGGGAACTCTTTTTAGCAGGGAAACAGGATGCGCGGATGCTGAAGCATTTGGCTCTGAATCACAATATCCGCGCCCTGATGCTTTCGAGCAAAAACCCGTCCGCATCGTTAGCCGAGTACACCAAAGCACTTGGCTACTTGGATCAGATTGGCCCTGAGCAAACGGATACAGAGATCCGGCGGCTGCGGGCGAGCTGTCTGCTGAACCGGGGATGGGACCAGGGCCAGCTTTCGGATTTCGATCCGGCAATCCGGGACATCGAGGCTGGCAAGGAGATCATCGTCAGCATCGCTAACGCCGATCCGCAGAACATGGCGGCCGCGTATCACTGCACGAACGCCTTCCGGAACTTGGGAATCGTGAACAACTACGCCGGCCGGAAGGAGGCGGCGCTAGCGAGCTTCCGGCAGGCGGTGGCTTACTTCGACAAGCTCATCGTGGGGGAACCGCTGAATACGCATCACCCGCTGCATCGCGCCGAGGCGCTGATCCGGATCAGCGATCTGCTGGTGCAGTTAGGCCGGGGAGCCGAGGCTGTCGGTCCGGCGAAAGAGGGACTCGGCTACCTGACGAAATTGGCGGACTCGCCATCGGCAACCGGGAGCCAGTTGCTGGACGCCACACGGTGGTTGCTGAATACGGAAGTAAAGGCGTTGCGCGATCCGCAGCGGGCTCTGCGCTACGTGCAGAGGACGGATGCGAAGACCGCCGGGCGGGACGAATATCTGGCGGAAGCGCTCTATAGCACCGGCGACGCCGCGGGGGCGGTGGCGGCGATTGACCGCATGATCGCGGCTATGCCGCCGATGGCGCCGGGCGAGAAACCCTCTCGGAACCGGCAGATTTTCACGGAGTCGCGGCAACGGTACGCAGCCGGGCTCACATCTTCCAAAACACGACCGCCACAGTGACCGCGGCGGCAAGAAGTGCGAAGACGGTCCTCTCCGTCGTGGTGATCGTCGCCCAGAACGAGGGCGGGGCGGGTACGGCCTGGCCGAGAGGCAGAAAGGTCAGATTGTAGCCGGGGAGCTGAACCACGTCGCCCAGTTGGAGCGGCTGCCAGAAACCGGTGGCAATCGGCGCGCCGTTCACAGCGGTTCCATTGGCGCTGAGGTTCCAGAGGGAAAGCTGTCCGCCGGCGAGAGCGAGAATCAAATGCTCGCGGGAAATCTGCGGGCCCTCCAGGAGAATGGGGCTGTCGGGACCACGGCCCAGGGTGAGGCGCTCCCCGATCGGAACGCGGAGCACTTGGTGGCCTCCGGTGGCCAGCGTCTCAATCGAAATCTCGAGTTCCACGCTACTCCTCGGTCCGCTGCAAGTAGCGGCTCAGACGGCTTTGCAGGTACGGGTCCTCAGCCAGCTGCGTGCGCAGCGCCTGGCGCGCTTCGTCCGGCAACCCTCCGATGCGCTCAGCCGCGCGATCCAGCAGTTCGTCCAGGACAGCGCCCGGCTCACGCGCCGCGGGCTTGGCCGCTGTCGCTTCCGCTTTCGCGGCAAACACCTTTCCGGTGCCGTTGGTCTCGGCGGGGCCGGTGGTTGGCGGCGTTAGGGGATTGAGGCGCTTGATGTCCATACTCTTTATCCTCGCTCGACCATCGCCAACAGTTCCATCATGCCGCGTGCGAACTTACCGGTCTCGCCGCGGGGATCGAGAGCGAGGGCACGTTGCAGGTGCTCGCGCGCTTCCTTGGATTGCCGCAGAAACACGTGCGCTTCGCCGAGATGAGAGTGCGCGTAGGCGCTTTGCGGATTCTTCTCGATCGCTTGGCGGTAGTGCTTGATGGCTCCGGGAAGGTCGCCAGCTTCAAAGCGAAGGGTACCGAGGGCCACGTCCGGCACCTCGCTCGACGGGAGCAGTTCCCGGACGCCCCGGAATACCGTTTCCGCTTCCTTGAACTCGTGCGCGTCGCGGTAGACCATCCCGGCCTCCATCAGGAACGCAATCTCGTCGATAGGCGCTTGCAGCTTATGGCGCATGGTTAGCTCTTCATGTTCCGGATGGCCGACATGGAGGCGTCGTGCCGGTTCTTGAGGATGGTGGAGGCGAGTTCAAAGGCACGCATCTCCATCGTCATCTGTTGCTGGTACTGCAGGAACTGCGAGGCATCCGGGCCGAGCATGGTGCCTTTCAGATTGAACCCGTTCATGCCGCTCGCACCGCCGAGGATACCGCCGACCACGGGGCCAACGCCAGGGAAAACGAACCCGGCCGCCGCGCCGGCCACCTTGCCGATGGTGCTGAAAACGGCGCCAATTTTACTGGGCTTTTTAGCAATTTCCGGCTCGGTCTCGCCGGGCTGTTGGGTGGGTCCGTTGAGTTTATTGATGCTCATGGGAAATTATCGGGCCGCCGAAGCGGAAGTTGCCGCAGCATGACGAATCTCATCAATGCGATCGATCAGCTTGACGCCAAGTTCGTAAGCGGCAAGGGCAGTGGCTGCGCGCCGGGCGTCCGGATCCTTCGCCGCCGCAAGTTCGCGCAGCTTGGCCTGGCGGTCGGCGAGCCGCTGGCGGAAAGGCTCCAACTGGCCCTCGGCAAAGATTTTCTCGAGCTGCGGAAAGTTCTCCGGGGCGGGAACGGCAAAGACGGGTTGACTCATCGGATGCTCCTTTTGGCGGCCGCTGCCGCGTCAATAAACGCAAGGTGCTGGGGCCGGATCTGCGGACTGATCTGGTCGAAACTCAGCACGGTCAGGTCCGGGAAATGGCTGTGCAGGATCTGAAAGACAAAGGGTCGGATGTCCTTGTCGGTCAAGATGACGGGGCGCTGGGCGGTGGATGGCAGGTTGCCGATCACAGCTTGTACGGCAGCCCGAACCTGGCTGATCATTTCCGACTGCATATCGATCTTCTGCCCCGTGGCGCCATAGCGAATCGAGTTGCGAAACATCTCTTCGAACTCCGTATCGAGGCGATAAACATAGAGCGTCGACTTGCCTTCGGAGGCCTGGAAAGAAATGGGCCGCTTCAACCCGGCGCGCACATGTTCAACCAGTTCCACCGGGTCGCTGACGCCCCGGCCGACTTCGCCGAGCGACTGCAGGACGCTCTTCAGGTCGCGGATGGAGACACGTTCTTTGACGAGACTCCGCAGCACTTCGGTGAGGGTCTGGTAGGAGATAGGCTTGGGGGTCACCTCCTCAACAAGGCTCGGGAAGATCTCCTTCACTTTACTGGCCAGCCATTGGGTCTCCTGCACCCCAAGGAACTCCGCGGCATTCGACCGCAGGAAGTGCCCGAGATGAAGCAGCAGCACCTCATGAGGCTGCCACAGGGTGATTTTCAACGCCTGCACCCGTTCGGCGAGTTCGCGCGGAAGCCATAGGGCGGGGCGGCCGGTGGCCGGGTTGCGAGTCTCCTCCCCCTTTAGGCCGTAGATCGCGACATCGCGCTGGGCGGCCCCAACGAGTACCAGATCCGCACGGAGCTGGCCGGTGGCGGCGGGAATTTCGTTGAGGATCAGGTGATAGGCCCCAGGCGAACCGAGCGGCTTCGAGAACACTTTGATGGGCGGGTACGGCACGCCGGTTTCGTGATAGAGCGTGTTGCGAAGCTCGGCGAGCGTATTGGAGAAGGCCCTACCGGATTCCGTCGCCGGGTCGATTAAGGGGGCAAGGTCTTCGCCGACCACGAGCATAACCGGCGTGGTGGGCGAGAACTCCGGAGCCCGGCTTTCGAGCTCGGGCTTGGCGGCTTCCGCGGCGGTTTCCGTGAGTCCCTTACCGCGATAGATGCCGTAGCCCACCGCACCGGCCACGCCGGCCATCAGGAAGAAGGGAATCTTAGGCAGGCCCGGCGTTAGCGCGAGCAGCAGCAGCAAACCGGCCGTGATGGAGATGGCTTTCGGCTGCGCCAGAATCTGGCCACCGATCTCTTTGCCGAGATTGGTTTCCGGAGCGTCGGCGGCCACACGGGTGACGACCATGCCCGCGGAGATGGAGATGAGCAACGCCGGAATCTGGGAGACGAGGCCATTGCCGATGGTGAGGATGGAATAGGTTTCGAGCGCTTCCATGGCGCTCATGCCGTTCATAGCCACCCCAATGACAAGGCCGCCAACGATGTTGATTACGGTGATGACGATGCCCGCGATGGCGTCGCCCTTGACGAACTTCATGGCGCCGTCCATGGCGCCGTAGAATTGGCTCTCCCGGCCCAACGCCTCGCGGCGCTTCCGCGCTTGCTGGAAGTCGAGAATACCGGCCCGCAAGTCGGCGTCGATGCTCATCTGCTTGCCAGGCATGGCATCGAGAGTGAAGCGGGCCGCGACTTCGGCCACGCGCTCAGCGCCTTTGGTGATGACAATGAATTGAACGAGCGTGATGATCAGGAAGATCACGGCGCCGACGACGAAATTGCCCTGCACGACGAAATTGCCGAAGGAATAGATCACTTCGCCGGCATCGGCTTGCAGCAGGATGAGACGCGTGGCGGAGATGTCGAGCGAAAGGCGATAAAGAGTCGTGATCAGCAGAAGAGTGGGGTAGGAGGCGATCTGCGTGGCATCGGCGATGTAGATCGACACCATCAGCAGCGTCACGGCGGCGGTGATATTAACGGTCAGCAGGACGTCCAACACAAACGTGGGCAGCGGCACGATCATCATGCCGACCATGCAGGCGATAGCCAGAACGAGCAGCAGGTCGCTGTAGCGGGTGATGACAGCCGTCAGTTGGCCCGCGGCTACTTCCCGGCGGAGTTCGTCAAATTGCAGTTTGAGTTTGGGAATCATGACGGAAGCAAGGCGGAAAGACCATGGCCAATACCGGTGAGGATCACCGCGGCTCGCACGGAACCGGGGTGCGAAGCATGTTCAGGGTTCTCGACAACCGCTTTCAAAATCTCGAGCGCGGCCAGGAGTTGATCCCTTCGAATGAGGCATTCCGCGAGGTTGACTTGAATGCTGGGATCCGTGGGATCGGCGGCGACAGCCTTGCGGAGATGACCTTCGGCGGCCTCCAACTTGCCTTCCTCCATGGCCGCGAGACCCAAGCCGGCATGACCCCAAGGAACCCCGGCGTCGAGGGCGACAATGCCGCGATACAGGGTTTCGGCGTCATCCCGGCGGCCCTGACGCCAGAGGTCGTAAGCCCGCGAAGCCATGAACATGAGTTCGGAGAGGGGGACGCCCATCGCTTCCCGCAACGGCGTATCCCCGGAAAGCAGCTTGCGCGCTGCCTCCGGGGTGAGTTGTGTTTCCCAGCTTGCACTCATAGCGTCGTGATGCTCACTTGGTGGGACCGCACGATAATCTGCGACGCTGCTTGGTAGGCCCTGATGTCGGCTTCGAGTTGGGCGATGCGGGCGTCCCGCTCGCGGGGCTCCATGGGGGCGGCCTCGGGTTCGCCGGTTTCGGCCGGTTTGCTGGCCTGGGTGGTGATGCGGTAGATCACGGTGCTGACCGCCGGGGCCTCGGCCGCCTCGCCGAGCTTCTGATTAATAACCGCATTGATCTTTTGTTGACCAACCGGGTTGCCACGGTCGAAGCTACCCGCCGCCTGCTTCATCTCTTCGAGCGAGCCGAGGTCAATCTTTCCCCCGTCAGCAGTCTTGGCGAAGAAGCGCTGGGTATCGGCGTTGTAGTGAACGTTCGGGTTGCCTTGCATGGCCCACATGATGGTGGTCCAGTCATTTGAGCCGGGTTGCATCGCTTTGGCCTTGTTTGCGTCCGAACCCTCCATGAACTGCCCGGCCTGTTGCGAGAGCATCTGATCTCCCATGGGGCTACCGTCGACAAGGGGCAACGGAGCCCGGGGCACCGGTTTGCCGCTCGGGGCAGAGATGCGCATCTCAATCTCCATGGTGGTGCCTGGCGTAAAGCCTTTCGGAGGGGTAAAGGGCTGCGCCTCGGCCGGCGTCGCCTCGCTCTCCTGCCCCGAGTTCGCCTTCTGCAGAAATTGGCTCAGCAGGTTCAGGACGTCCTCCGCGCCCTTCAAGTCCTTGTTTCCCAAGAGGCCCTTCAGCAGTTCCAGGCCTTTGCCGATAATGTCCCCGCCGGGGACGACCATACCGAGCACGCCGCCCGCGACTTTGTCCAATCCAAACATGTTCGTGATCCTTGTTTCAGTGAGTTGATTATTCGGCGGGCAAGGCGGCCAAAATGGCACGTGCCCGATGAGCAAATTCGTTCTGATTTTGCGGGTCGAGCGCCGCCGCCTCTCGCAGGTAGCGGGCCGCTTCGCGGGGCTGACCCAAGTGGACGAACGCCTCGCCCAGATTGCCGCAGACCACCACGTCCTGGGGATCGCGGGCATAAGCCTGTTCAAGATACTCGCGGGCAGTTTCCGGCGCGCCGTAGCGCAGTTCCAGGGCTCCCATGCCTGCATAGCCCAAGTGCGAGCGATCATTGAGCGTGATCACGGCTTGAAACATCGATCGGGCATCGTCGATCAGGCCTTGGTCGTAGTATTGGGCGCCGAGCACGACATAGACTTCCAATACGCCGTCCGGGATGCCCAGGGCGCTGGCCCAAGTCGTTTCGCCGGAGAGGGCCTGATCGAATTCCGTTGACGTTTGAGACATCGGAGGTTACCTAGCGGGAGGTCGAGTTCTGGATGGCGGTCTTCATCGCTTCGCCGCGTGCCGAAATCGCCTTCATGACGGCTTCCATAATGGACTGCATCGCTTGCATCATCTGCTGGCCCTTGATCTGGTCTTCTTTCTTGGGGCTCTTGAGCAGGCGCATGGCTTCCCCTTCCATGTTGTCCAGCGTCCGGCCGATCTCGCCGGCATCATTAAACTTCGCCTGCCAGGCGCTCATGTCGATACCCGGCATGTTGCCAGCGATCCCGGGCGATGAGGCCGGAGCGTTGGAAGCCTGTCCTCCGCCGAAGCTCTTCAGGGCGGCCAGGGCGGCCTTGTTGAGTTCCTGATTGAAACGGGTGGCTTCAGCGCCGTCGTTGAACTTGATTTCAACCGACGTCATCTGCGCGGTCAACCGTACCGCGTGGCTGCCTTGCGCCGCTGCGTTGCCCGTGGGGCCGGAAACATTCGACATACTCTGTTTTCTCCTTTGTTTGGTCCGGCTCTTGCCTGGACGCACCACTTATCGGGGCGAGTTTCCGAAGGTTGCGCCTTGCCGCACAGTTTCGAAGCGCCACCGCCAACGAAGTTCGACGGCAGGAGCCAGGCGGCCTCGCGCGGCAGCCATTTCGGCCTCCGCATCCCGCGGGCGGCCCAGCGCCAGGAGCGTCTCCATACGGAGTTCGTGGGCTTCGGGGTCGAGCAGCGGCCACGCCTCGGCGGGGCGGCCCTGCTGCAGCCGGATGGAGGCGAGCGACCGCCGGGCGTAAGCGTAGCCAGGGACGGCGGCGACCAGGCCCGCGAAGAGAATCGCCGCCTCTTCAAGATAGCCTTGCTGAGCCCATTCCCGGCCGCGCTCGGCGACCAGATACACCTCTTCTTCGGTCCAGTTCATCACGCTTGGCCCTGCCCTTCGGTAGCGATGCGCGTCTCCAATTCCCTCTCGATCTCGTCCATGCGGGCCAGCGCGGCCAGCATGCGGACCTCGTCCGGATGGGCAGGAGCGGGGCCGCCGAGGTGACGCCTCAGCAACCCATGCCAGCGGCGGCGCTCTTCGTGAATGTCGGTATAGACAGGGGTCGCCGAGAGCGGCGGCGGACCGAGATTGAGTTCGCCAGGCGAAGGCACGTCCACGCGGAGCACCTGCCGCCACGTGATCATTGACGGCGCACCAACATCGCGCAGGCGTTGGTCAAACGCGCTGGCCGTGTTGTCAATCCGCGCGGCGGGCGAAGGAGCCGGCTCCCAGCCGGGAATCGTGTACTGGACTTTAACGCTCATGATTGTGCTTCCTTTCGCAATTGATAGACCCACTGCAGAACTTCGGCCACCGCGTCGAACAGCTCCTCGGGAATCTCGTGGTCGAGCTCCACGGTATGCAGCGTGCGGGCCAGGCCAACGTTTTGCATAACGGGCACCTGGTGCTCCTCAGCGAGGGAGCGGATCTTCGCGGCCAGATCGCCGGAGCCTTTCGCCACCACTCGGGGGGCGTTCATGGTCTCCGCGTCATAGGCCAGGGCGACCGCGATATGCGTGGGGTTGACGACGACGACCGCGGCCTTTGGCACGTTGACGATCGCGCCGCCTTTGAGGGCCTCTTCATGCAAGTGCCGCCGCTGATGCTTAATGTGCGGATCGCCTTCATTCTGCTTGTACTCCTGCTTCACCTCCTCCTTGCTCATCATTTGCTCCTTCATGTAGAGCTTTTTTTGCAGGAGGAAGTCGGCGCCGCCGAGAATGAGGAACACCCCGCCGACGCGGAGCAACAAGCCGGAAAGGAGTTCGCCGGCCAAGCCCGCGGCTTCGTTCACCGAGAGGCGCGAGGCGACAGTGGCGGAGAAGAGCGAATCCTGAATATAGAGATAGGTGACCGATAGAACAACGGCGAAACTGACCAGGCTCTTGAGCAATTGGATGTAGGTGCGGGCCTTGAAGAAGAGGTTTTGAAAGCCCGCGATGGGGTTCAGCTTTTCGAGCTTCGGCTGGACCACTTCGGGTGAGAAGAGGCTGCCCACCTGAAGAAAGATGGTCAGGCCGGTGACGGTGGCAAGGCCTGCCGCAATGGGGAGAGAGAGTACGAGCCAACGGGTGAAGGCCCCGCCCGTGCGATGGAGGAGGAAGGCGGGATCAAGCGGAGCGGCGATCACGGACGGCTGCAGCGACTCCCGCAAGAGGGCCGCGAGTTCCGTGACCAGAATCGTACCGGCGCCGGCGACGATGCCCGCGCCCGTCAAGAAGGCGAGCGACTGCGTGATATCCCGGCTCTGGAAGACTTGGCCCTTCTTCCTTGCCTCCCGGATCTTCTGTTCTGAGGGTTGTTCGGTTTTCTCGCTCGACATCTACGCTTTCTGGAACAGGGCGTGCAGTTCGTCCGCCTTCAACTCCCGCGCGAGGGTATCCATCAAGAGGCCCACGTTGATGCCCCCCACCGAATAGACGCGGCGCGGCTCTTCGCCCCAGTGGACGCGGAAGGGCTTCGCCGGCGGTTGCTCGGCGACTTCCAGATCCCCTAAGCCGAGTTCGGCGAGGCGCTGCTTGACGGCCTGGGCTTGTTCGGGCGTGGCGAGCAGTTGCTCCGGCAAGGTGAACTTGTCGCCGGATTCGCTTTCCACTTCAGCGGCCGACGGTCCGGAAGAGAACCAGGAGGGGGTGGACCCAAGCCGGTCGACGGGGATGGAGTCGGGCGGCGGGTTATCGGGATCGTAGGCGTCGACGCCAGGCATCGAAAGCCCCGGGGCGATCTTGATGGCTTCCTGCATGGCGTGCGGAACCCAGGTGTAGCCGTAGGCTTGGCGCAGGTTCGTCGTGTTCTGCGCGCCCCAGCCCCAAACCATAATGGGCACATCGATCTTGTAGCCCGCGCCCATAAGTTCGCCGGCGAGGCGTTGGCGCGCGTCGAGGTCGTCGATATCGCGAAGCGCCTGCACGGCGGGAGGTTGGGAGGCCCAGTACTGGTCGTCGAAGGATTGGCCGGGCCGGTCGAGAAACGCGGCGCGTTGCGCCTGGGCTTCGGGCGAAGAGGGCAGGCGGCCGCCAACCGGCGCCGGGGCCGGGGTTTCGACGCGAGGCGGTTCGGCCGGGGTGGGTGCGGCCGGGGCCGACGTCAATCCGGGAATGGTGGGAGCGCCAATTTTGGGAATCATAAGCCGCTGGTTCGTTATCGGAGAGCTCCCGGCGAAGTTGCTAAGGACGCAGGCTGCGGACAACTTGCTCGACCGACGCAGCGATTTCGCCCAGATACCCCTGCATGCGAGCAACCAGGAAGCCCAGCATGAGAAGAAATACGCCAAGACCGGCAAGAGCCTTCACCGGCTGCGACTCCTGATGGACGTTGATCTGGTTGGCGATGCGGTTCAACATGCCGAACGAGACATCAACCAGGAGCAGAACGATCAGCAGCGGCGCGGCAAGCTGCAGGGCGATGACCAGGGAGTTGGCGCTGAGGCGCGCGGCCGCCTCGAGCAAGGCGGTGGCGCCAGGTTCGATCCTTGGGAAGCTGGTGAGCGGCAACGTGGCGAAGCTGTTGGCGAGCGCGTTGAGGTAGAGCAGGTGGCCGTTACCCGCGACGAACAGTGCGATGGCTGTTTGCAGTTTCAACTGGCCGAGGAGAGAGGATGGGCCGGGCAACTGCGGGGCGACGTAGTTCAACTGGTTCATGCCTCGCTGCGTGTCGATCAGGACGCCAGCGGCTTGAATGCCGTAGAAGACGAACTGACAGACGACGCCAAGCAGGAAGCCAGCCATAACCTCTTTGGCGATCAGGGCCACATAGAAGACCGTCGTGAAGGTCGGCGCGGCGGCGGGGGTGACGTACGGGAGCAGCAGCGCCGAGAAGAGGGCCGCGAAGCCGACGCGAACGCGGCCGGGCACTGTTTGGCCACCGAAGAACGGCGCCAGCAGCAGCGCTGGCAGGAGCCGGGCGAGAACCAGGCCGAACAGCAGAATCCAGGTTTCGAGGTCGACGCGGACCCCGGCCACGGCCAGGATTCGCTGCGCTGTAGCGAGAAGATCCATTTACTTGATCAGGGCGATGGTTTCGAAAACCGCCGCGGCGAAGCGGACCACTTGCCAGAGCATCCACGGTCCGGCCAGGGCGAGAGCTGCGAACACGGCAATGAGCTTCGGCACGAAGCCGATGGTCTGGTCCTGAATCTGCGTAGTCGCTTGGAGCAAGCTGGTCGTCAGGCCGACCGCCATGGCGACGAGCATGGGCACCGCCGAGACCATGAGCACGAGCAGCAGGCCTTCGCGGAGCAAGCGGAGAATGGCGTCACCGTCCATGGGTCCTCACAGGTAGCTCAGCACCAGGCCGCGGACGATCATGTACCAGCCGTCGACCATGACGAAGAGAAGTAGTTTAAAGGGCAGCGACACGACGCTGGGTGAGAGCATGCTCATACCCATGGCCAGCAGGATGTTGGCGACCACCATGTCAATGACGAGAAACGGCAGGAAAATGAGGAACCCGATCAGGAAGCCGTTCTTCAGTTCGCTCGTGACGAACGAAGGAATGAGTACGCGGAAGTCTTCGCGCTCGATGGCCGTAGGGGTACCGCCGGACTGCTGTTCGAGGCGGGCCAGCAACTCCATGAAGAGGGTACGATCCTTGACGTGACTGTGACGGGCGAGAAACTTGCGCAGGGGTTCCTTACCCCGTTCGCCGGCATCGAAGAGGCCCTTCACGCTGGCTTCCGAGAAGATGCCGGGGGTGCCCGGGATCGGCCCGGCGGCTTCGTACATGCGCGTGGCGACGGGGCTCATGATGAAGATGGTGAGGATGAACGAGAGGCCCGTGATGATCTGATTGGCAGGGACCTGCTGGGTGCCGAGGGCGTTGCGCAGGATCGAGAGCGTCACTGAGATTTTGACGAAGGACGTCAACATGATCAGCACGAATGGGGCCAACGACATCGCGCCCAGCACGATGACGAGTACGACGGGATTCGGTAGGTTATTGCCCATGCGGCGCCTCCCACTCCTTCAAGAGGGACACCCCAGATTCAGAGGCAGACAGCAGGAGTTCGCGCCCGCCCGTCCGAACGAGGTAGAGCGTCTTGCGCGGTTCGAGCGCCTGCCGGGCTACCACTTGAATGGGACCGTTGCTGACCGGCGCGATAAAACGGGGCAGACCCCAGCGCAGACCGCCCCACGCCAGAGCCAGGACGCCCGCCAACACAAACATGACCTTCAAGAAATCGAAGATGGGGTTATCGCCCGTCATCCGTTCCCCCACGTCAGCAACTTCACGCCCAACCGCCCTTCAATCTCGACCAGTTCGCCAGTGCCGATCTGCCGGCCGTTGACGGCGAGCTTAACGGGGGCGCGCGGGTCGCGGTCCAGGTCGAGGATGGCGCCCGGCGTCAAGCGGGATACCTCAGCCCAAGTCAGCTCCTTTTCGTCAATGATCAGGTGCAGCCGGAGCGGCAACTCTTCGAGAACGCTTACGGTTTCCATCGGTTTCCTTTGTACAAGTTCGTATTGGGTCGAGGAGATGGAGCGAGCCACCCATCCTTGGTCATCCCGGTCCGGGAACAGGACGCTGGGCGCGGGATGGTAGAGAATCACATCGCCCGGCTCCAGTCCGTCCCGCTCGACAGCGGTCAGCTCGACCATTCCAGCGGAGACGCGAAGTGGCCAGCCTAATTCGGCAGGGGGTTCCCGGCGAGGGCCCAGCCAGGCGGCCTGCATTTTGGCCATGGCAGTCCAGGGCAGGAAGAGTCGAAAGGCTCCGCGCAAATCGCCGATGCGTATGGTCGCACCGGCGGCGAGTCCGTCGCCGAGTTCCCTTGGCTTTCGCCCGCGTCGGCCAAGCGAGAACTGAAATGGCATCGCGAGATCGCGGTTGGCGCGTTCGAGCGCGGCCAGGAGAAGGAGTTCGATGACAGCCTCGCGACCAGGCGTCACGCCGGCGGGCCGGGGACCCAAAGGCGCGAGCGCGCGAGCGCAGAGCTCTTCAAGAAAGCTGTCCGCGACCACCAGGCTCAGCAAGGCGCCAACCGGCTCCACCATCACCGGGAACACGCTCCAGCCCACCGGGATACTCGAATGGAACTCCGCGCCACCGGCGGCGCATTCAAAGGCTTCGCCGATCTGGACCTCTTTCTCCGCCGCCCATTCCCGTTCGAGACGCACGACGAAATGGTGCGGGAAGATCACGAACTCATCGCCGTCGACGAGCTCGGCCCGGGCCGTCGCCACCATGCGGCGCTGATTGACGAGCGTCCCCATGGCCGAGTCCAGGTCTTCGAGCAGCAGGCGGGCGCCTTCGCGGTACAGCCGGGCGTGATTCCGGGTGATGGCGGGCTCCGGCAGGATGACGGTGTTCCCTTCCCCGCGGCCAAAAAGCATGGGCTCATCACCCAAACGGAGATCTTCGGCTTTGAACTTCGGATCCGTCAGGTTGCTGCGTTCCAGGCGGACCTGCATGCGGCCAGGCCGCATCAGCAGGGACGCGGCGATATCGCGAAGCCAGAGCTCCCACTGGCTCGCACCTGGGAACGCGGCGGCGTACCAGTTGCGCAGCGGAAGTTCCGCCTGACGAAACGAAGCCAACTGCGCGGTTATCGCCATGGCTTCTGCTCCTTCGGCGCCGCCGCCTTCCGCACGCGCTGCACCTGCACAACCGCCTGGCGATAGCCGCGCTCCTCGAGCCGCTGGCGGAGGTTCTCCGCATTGGAACTGAGGAGTTGGGCGACTTCGGGTGTGGGGGAGACCAGTTTCACCTGCAGTTGCCCCCGTTCGCGCGAGATTTCGACCGTCAGCCCCTCGAAGGTCTTCGCGTCGAACTGGATGGTCACGGTGCCCACCGGGGTGGCTTCCACCCGCGCACCGATCTCGTTGGCGAGTGCGGCGATCCGTTCGATCGGGGCGGAAGGCGCCGGAGGGGCGGCTTCTTCCACCACCTCGGGCATGGGCAGGCGCTGCTGCAGCAGTTGGGCGAAGACACCTTCCGGCGCGTCCGTCTTGGGCAACTGCTTGGGCGGCGGAGCCGGCGGGGCGACGGGTTTCGCTTTCACGACCGCCTCCGATTTTGGAACATCCCGCTGGCAATCTCTTCCTGTTCCAGCGTCTCTTTGCGATCCTGCTCCGCGGCGAAACGGCCCGCGGCCTTGGCCCGATGCTTAACGAGCACCTCCACCTCGCGGGACACCTCAGTCAGCGCCGCAACGGCATTGGCGGTAGCCTCCGCCAGCTCTTCGACGAACAGTTGCTGCGAGAAGACGGCGCCTTTAGCGTCCTCCCAACGGCGATGAAAGATTTCAACGTCGTTGCGCCGGGCGAGGATATCTTCGATCAGGTCGCCGTCAACGAAGGCAGTCTCGCGGGCGATACGCTTCCGTTCGAGCGCACGAGCGGATTCAGCCTCCAACTCGGCGAGCCGGGCGCGGGCTTCCCGCTCCTCCGCCCGGCACGCCGCCAAGGCCCGCTCGGCGGCGGCTTTGGCGTCACGCTTCTGCGTGAGCAGGGTTTCCAGGCGGTAAACAAAATTCGCCATCAGACCATCTCCTGCAGCATTTGCGAGGTCGCCGCAAAGTCCGACTTCTCATCCGTCGGCTGGCGGAGGAAGGCGTCGAGTTCTGCCATCTTCGCAATTGCGCGGTCCGTAACCGGGTCAGAGCCGGTCTCATAAGCGCCAAGCAGGATCAGGTCGCGAGATTTTTCATAGGCGGCCAGCAGCTCCCGGAGCCGGTTGGAGGCCGCACAGTGGCGGGCGTCCATTACGGCGCGCATCACCCGGCTGACGCTATCGAGAACTTGAATAGCGGGATAGTGACCACGGGCGGCGAGGTCTCGGGATAGGATGATGTGGCCGTCGAGGATGGAGCGGACTTCGTCGGCGACGGGTTCGTTCATGTCGTCGCCCGCAACCAGCACGGTATAGAACGCGGTGATCGAACCTTTGTCGGAGTTGCCCGCGCGTTCGAGCAACTTCGGCAGTTCCGCGAACACCGATGGCGTATAACCGGCACGAGCCGGCGGCTCTCCACACGCCAGCCCCACCTCGCGCTGCGCCCGGGCGAAACGGGTGACCGAGTCCATCATCAACATCACCTTCAGGCCCTGATCGCGGAAGTATTCGGCGATGGCGGTGGCCACGTAGGCGCCCTTTAAGCGGACCAGCGAAGGCTGGTCGGAGGTAGCGCAGACGATGACGCTCCGCCTCATCCCCTCTGGCCCGAGGTCGTGCTCGATGAAGTCCCGCACCTCGCGGCCGCGCTCTCCGATCAGCCCGATGACGTTCACATCGGCTTCGGTGTTCCGCGCAATCATGCCGAGCAGAGTACTCTTGCCGACCCCGGCTGCCGCGAACAGGCCGACGCGCTGGCCCTCGCCGCAGGTCAGCAGCGAGTCGATCACCCGCACCCCGAGCGAAAGCGGCTTGGTCACCCGCTTGCGGCGCAGCGGATCCGGCGGTGCGGCCATCACCGGATACTCCCGCGCACACTGGAGCGGACCCTTGTCCCGCATATCCATCGGCTGCCCTAGCCCATCGAGCACGCGGCCGAGAAGCTCGGGGCCCACGGGCACGGTCAAGCCACGGCCAAGCGGAGTGACTTCACTGGCCGGGCCGATGTTTTCAAGCGACCCGAGTGGCATCAGCAGCGCATCGCCATCGGCAAACCCACTGACCTCTGCCTTCACGGTAGTCTTCGAACGCGGGTTGCGAATCTCACACAGCTCGCCCACAAACGCTTCCGGAATGCGTGCCCGGGCCACGAGGCCAACCACTTCGCGGATGCGTCCCTTAGTCTCGACGGATGCGGCTTCCCCCAGCTTGGCCAACAGATGATCAACTTCGAAGTTCATCCCGGCCTCCGCGTTCCCAGCAACGCCCGCTCCAGCGTATCGAGCCGGGTTTCGAGGCGCGCGTCGACAATCCCGCAGTCGGATTCGATAAGGCATCCGGCCGGGTCCATATCAGCCCGGCCCACCACTTGCACCTCGCACGCGGTAGAAAGCTCCAACTGATGGCTGCGCGCCCGCAAGGGCTCTACTTGGGAAGGGTGGACGGCGATGGTTACTCGCCGGGCCTGCCGCACTCCGGCGATGGCGTCCCGAACGAGTTCGGCAATGGCTTCCGGGCGAGTTCGGACTTCAGCGCCGAGTACCTTACGAGCGACGCCCAGGGCGAGACGCACCATGCCCGGTTCGGCGTTGCGGTAGAAGTTCGCTAGGGCTGACTCGAGCTCTCTCGTCTGGGCGACGTACGCCAGGAGGCCTTCGGCACGGCCCTGTTCCCGTGCATCGGCCAAGGCCGCGGCCCGCTGGGCTTCGGCTTCGCCCAGCAGAGCTCGGCCCTGCTCACGGGCGGCATCAAGGATCGTCACGGCGTTCAGCATCGCCAGATAGGAGTCCTTCTTGACGAGCTTCGGCGACGCAGCTTTAATGATCTCGGCCATCAGTAACCTGCCACGTCCGCAAACGGGGATCGATCCGCTCGGCGGCGACGCCCCACTTTCGCCGAAGCACCAAACGCAGTTGCCGTTCCTCTTCGTTGAGACGAGCCAGCAGGGTCGCGCCCGCATCCTTTGCCGCCACCGGGGCCACCGGACGCGCGCAGAGCGCGAGCACGGCGGCGGCCCGGTCACCGAGCTTGAACCGGGCGGCCAGCGCGAGCATGTAATTCCGGTGGGTCATGGGGCTACTTCCGCAGGGCCGGCGCGGTGGACTCACTCCCGCCGTGCACCATCCGGGCGGCAGCGAGCTGGCCGCGCAGGCGGCGGAGTTGAGCGCTCTGCACGGCGGCCGTGATCGCCGCCAGCAGCATCAGCGCCACGGCAACAAAGGTGATCTCCTGATTGCCGAGATACCAGTCGACGCCGCGGTACTCCTGCGGCAGTACGCTCTGCTGCTTGGCCACCACGGCCACCTGATCGGGACTCAAGCCTTCCACGCCCTTGGCGACGAGCGTCTTGATTTCGAGTTCGGTCAGCGGCGGCTTCGGGCCGCGATGCTTTAGAAATACGGACGCCGTGGGCGGGCTCCATTGGCTCTTGTCCAGCAGCGGGCTATTCTCCGGGACGACAACATGAACCCGCGCATCGACAATCCCTTCGACCATCTTCAATGTCCGGGTGATCTCGCCGGTCAGGCCGACGAGCATCTTGGCCTTCTCCTCACTGGCCGTCGGGATCAAGCCGCTTTGACTGAACACCTCTTCAAGTCCCTTCACCCGTTGGCGTGGCAGCCCATTTTCCTGCAGAATACGCCAAGCCAGCACCAGGTTCTGATTCCCACCGCGCACGGACACCGTATACGACGGCAACTCCTTGCCATGGGCGACCAGTTCGCGGGTAGCGTCCAGGCCGTTCATCTTCAACAGGACGATGATCTCCTGCGCCTCGTGCTCGTTCAGGCCGCCCTGCAGCTCATTTTTCAAACAGCCGGTAAGACCGATCAGGGCGGTTAGTAGTAATAGAATTTTGTTCATCATCAAACCTGCATTTGGAGCGTCTGCTTGACGCCCGACGTGGCCGTGTCAATCACCTTCGACAGCATCTCCACGCTCTGGCTCATCTCATAAAGCTCGGTCTGCATCTTCAGCAGGTCGCGAAGATTGTTCGCCTCCGGAATCTTGTCGAGCTTGGCTTGCGAGGCCTGAAACCGTGCCTCCACTTTCTCGAGCTCAGCCCGCAGGGTAGGGGGAACGCGCTTCGCGTCCAGCGCCTTCAGTTTGCCCCCCAGTTCGGCGAAGTCCTGGCCGAAGAGCAGCGACGGATTCTGCGTGCCGGTCTTCTCAATGCGGTGGCGCAGATCCTGCTGCATTTGCACTTTATCCACCGGTGGCGTGGCCTTCGCCTCCGGCGCCTCGGAGGGAGGCTGACTCACGGTGAACTTTTTGCCCGTGGAGACTCCCGGCGTCTCCACCGTTTGTGGCGTGATCGCCTTGACGCCAAGTTTTGCAATGGGATCTGCCATGGTGCCTTCTTATCGGGGCCCGGCCGCCGACGTTGCGCGCACACCCATCGATTCGCGCAACAATTCGATCCCTTTGGCATGAAGGCGGCACGTCCAGCTTTTCGACAGGCCGTACTCGGCTCCGATGTCTTCGAGAGTGCGGCCGTCGAAGTAGTATGCCTCCAGCACGGCCCGGTTCCGCTCCGGCAGCCGTCTCAGCGCTATGGTCAAAGCCGACTCCTGCTCGCGCTGCAACATCGTCCGCTCGGCCGAGTCCGTTGGGTCCACCGCCGCTTTCACCTTGTTCGAGTCGAGCGAAAGCATGTAGCAGGAGACGGCGGCTCCCACATGCCGCTCCAGTTCTTCGATCTCGCAAGGGCCATTGGCCGGCTGCGAGGCGGCATCGGCAAAGTATTCGTTCACCCCGGCTTCGGCCTGCACCTGCTTGTATTGCGCGCGGCTGAACCAAGTTGCTTTCCGGATCGCGTCGTAAATCGCACCGCGGATTCGATAGTAAGCGAACGTCTTGAACTGCACCCCGGGCCGGTTGTCGAACGAGCCCGCCGCTTCGGTCAGCCCCAGCTCCGCCGCGCTCTCAATCTCTGTGCGCTCCACGCGGCTGGGCAACGTCTTCAGCACCCCCGCCGCAATAGCGTGCGCATAGGAGCGATGAGTCTCCACCAGGCGATGAATCTGCGCGGGATCAGCAGCCATAAAAGTCCTCACTAAAAACCGGGATCGTCTGGCATAGCGAAGGATGTTCCGGAATCGCCTCAAAAAAAATTCTGAGGCGTTTGGCAACGAATCCTCGCTGCTTCCGATGACGAGGTAAACATGGATCAAAAAGTGGTTCTCCGCTTTCGCAACTCCAGCAAGGCTGGCACCGTTGCTGAATTTCCCATCCGGCAGTATCGGAGCGTGACCATTGGCCGCGACCCTTCCTGCGAGGTTGCCTTCGACTCCGACCGCGATGACCTCGTCAGCCGGTTGCACTTGAAGATCACCATTGAAGCGGGGAATCCATTGAGCTGCGAGATCTCTGACTTCGGCAGCCGCAACGGCACCTTCGTCAATCACCAGCGCCTGTCCTCGTCCGCCAAACTGATGCCCGGCGATCTCGTGCAAATGGGAGCCGGCGGACCCGAGTTCGAGTTCGACATCGAGCCGCGGCCGAGCGGCCCGAAGGCCACCCGATTGGCCGACGCCCTGCCAGCGCCCGGGCCGACCCGCCAGGTCACACCCGTCGCTCCACCCTCAATGCAGGCCGGCCCCGGCAAAGCAACCGTCGAGCACATGATCGCTCAGAGCCAGCGAAAGACGAACACCACACTCTGGGTTGGCCTGGGATTGGGACTCTTTGTCCTGCTGGCCATCGCAGGCACTACCTTCGCCTTCCGCGACAAGATCTTCGGACCCCGGAAGCTGAGCGCCGCGGAATTGGCCAAGCAATCGAACGAAGCGGTCGTCTATTTCGAAGTCGGATGGAAGCTCGTCGATATGGAGACAGGCCGCCCCCTGTATCAGCTGTATTTTGAGAACAAGATGCCCGCACAGCCGGCGGCGCCTCCACCAGCGGCGCCACCGGCCCCGGACGCCCCACCGGCGCCGGCCCCAGTTCCCGAAGCCTCCGCCGAGCCC
>LNFM01003366.1_pt1 | contig 31537 bp, 20 predicted proteins | sample 596031 | NCBI WGS metagenome assembly LNFM01 (sample SAMN04254537, study PRJNA301005) | activated carbon metagenome | isolation source: dual media filters at the Ann Arbor, Michigan drinking water treatment plant | place: USA: Ann Arbor | reverse complement strand
ATGGTCGTCAATATGGACGTATCGATCCTGCCCCATGCCCGACCATCGCCGACCTGGAGCCAGGCCCGCAACGTGGGGGCGGCGCAGCGGTTACACCTGTTCGGCTCCACAGCTCGGAACGAAGCAACGCCCTCATCCGACGTGGACATCTTCATCGACAAGAACCCCGCGCAACCCTTCGGGCTCACCCAATTCTTTGATTTGGGCGAAATCTTCGAGGCTGCCCTCGGAACCAAGGTGGACTTCACCACCCGGGAAGCCCTCCACCCCGTCCTCAGGGCCGACATTGAACGCTCGGCCATCCGCGTGCTGTGATTCGAAGCACACGCCCCCGACTTCACGACATCGACACGAACATGCGGCTCGTCGCAGACCTTATCCGGGGGCGAACCAAGAACAACCTCCAGCACGACACGGCGCTGCGCTACGCCATCCTGCACGCGTTGATGATCATTGCCGAAGCCATACGGCACCTGCCGCCGGCCATCCTCGCCCCTTACCCGACCATCCCCTGGAAGGACATCGTCGGCATCGGAACTATCATCAAGCACGAGTACCACCGGGTCGACCCGGACGTGATCTGGGCCACGGTCAAGGTCCATCTCCCGCTTCTGCGCCCCATCATCGAGAAAGTGCTGGCAGACGCAGACCAGCCGGCGGCAACTCACTGCCCGCCATCACGAGCCAGCAAATACCTGCAGAAATGTGGTCGCTAGATGGTCTCTAGGCCTGGTCGCTAGACGTGCAAGGCTCAGATAAGTTATTGATTTGTCTGGTGCCGGCTGAGGGGATTGAACCCCCGACCTTCGGTTTACAAAACCGCTGCTCTACCGCTGAGCTAAGCCGGCTGACGGGGCCTTATAGCGCTGAAACCGGTGCCGATCCAGAGCCACCCGCAACACCTGCGTCCCCGCCGAGACGTCACATGTGGATCGCACGCTTGGCCGTCGCGAGCGCGGCTTCTTTCACGGCTTCCGAAAGCGTCGGATGCGCGTGGCAGGTGCGCGCGAGATCCTCGGCCGAACCGCCGAACTCCATCAGAATGGCTGCTTCTGCGATCAGCTCGCCGGCCTGCGGGCCGACGATATGCACGCCGAGAACCTTGTCGGTCGCCGCATCGGCAAGCACCTTGACGAAGCCGTCCGCTGTCCGGTTGACCTTGGCGCGCCCGTTGGCGGTGAACGGGAATTTCCCGCTGATATAAGCCACGCCCGCAGCCTTGAGCTCTTCCTCGGTCCGCCCGACGCTCGCCACTTCCGGCGCGGTATAGACGACGCTCGGAATGACGCCGTAGTTCACGTGCCCGGCCTGACCGGCCAGGATCTCGGCCACGGCGAGCCCCTCATCCTCGGCCTTGTGCGCGAGCATCGGCCCGGCGATCACGTCGCCGATCGCATAGATGCCGGCAACGCTGGTCTGGAAGTGCGCGTCGACCGTGATCCGCTTCCGCGGATCGAGCGCGACACCCACCTCCTGCAGCCCGAGCCCCTCGGTGAACGGGACGCGCCCGATCGCGACGAGAACCACATCGGCCTGAAGCGTTTCGCCCTGGCCCCCAGCCGCTGGCTCCACCGAGACCGTACACCCGCCCGCAGACTTGACGATCCCCGTCACCTTCTGTCCGAGGCGGAACTTGAATCCCTGCTTCTCGAGGAGGCGCTGGAACTGCTTCGCAACCTCGCCGTCCATGCCCGGGAGGATCCGGTCGAGATATTCGACGACCGTTACCTGCGCGCCGAGCCGACCCCAGACCGACCCGAGTTCGAGCCCGATCACGCCGGCGCCCACGACGAGGAGATGCTTCGGCACCTCGGTCAGCGTCAGCGCTCCCGTCGACGAGACCACCTGGACTTCGTCGATCTCGATGCCCGGCAGGCGGGCCACGTCCGAGCCCGTCGCGATGACGATAGATTTCGTCGTCAGCGTCGCGGACCCGCCCGCGTTGAGCGCGACTTCGACGGTCCCCGGAGCCGTGATGCGCCCGGTTCCGAAATGCACGTCGACCTTGTTCTTCTTCAGCAGGAACGCGACGCCCGCCACGTTGCCGGCAACACCCTCGTCCTTGAACGAGAGCATCTTCGCCAGATCGAGCTCCGGTTTCACCTTGATCCCCATGGCGGCGAAACCGTGATGGGCTTCGGCATAAAGCTCGCTCGCGTGCAGCAGAGCCTTGGACGGAATGCACCCGACGTTGGCGCAGGTGCCGCCGTGCGTCGCACGCTTCTCGACCACGGCCACTTTCATGCCAAGTTGCGCCGCCCGGATGGCGCAGACATAGCCGCCCGGCCCGGTGCCGATGATGATGACGTCATAGGTGGTGGTCATGGCGAGGAAACCCTTTGCAACGCGAAGTGTCGGCGGCGCCGCTCAAAGCTCCAGCACGAACCGCTGCGGGTCTTCGAGGCACTCCTTCACCCGGACGAGGAACGTCACGGCCTCCTTGCCGTCGACGATCCGGTGATCGTAGCTGAGCGCGAGGTACATCATCGGCCGGATCACGATCTGGCCGTTGCGCACCACGGGCCGCTCCTCGATGCGGTGCATGCCGAGGATGCCGGACTGCGGCACGTTGAGGATCGGCATCGACATCATGGAGCCGTAGACGCCGCCGTTCGAGATCGTGAACGTACCGCCCTGCATCTCGTCGATGCCGAGTCGCCCGTCACGCGCCCGCTTGCCGAAATCGGCGATCGTCATCTCGATCTCGGCGAGGCTCATGCGGTCCGCCTCGCGCACGACCGGCACGACCAGCCCCTTGTCCGTGCCGACGGCGACGCCGATGTGATAGTAGTTCTTGTAGATGATGTCCTGTCCGTCGATCTCGGCATTGACGGCCGGGATCTCCTTCAGCGCCGTGAGGCAGGCCTTCACGAAGAAGCTCATGAAGCCGAGCTTTGCGCCGTGCCGCTTCTCGAACAGATCCTTGTATTGGTTGCGGAGCGCCATCACGCTCGACATGTCGACGTCGTTGAACGTCGTCAGCATCGCGGCAGTCGACTGGGCCTCCTTCAGTCGCCGCGCGATGGTCTGGCGCAGCCGCGTCATGCGCACGCGCTCTTCCCGCGCCGCATCGTTGGGAAGCGATGGCGCACGCATCTGCGGCATGGTCGCGGGAACTTGCGGCGACGGCACGTAGACCGCCGGAGCGGGGGCCTGCGCGGCAGGCGCCGCTGACGCCCGCGGCGCGGCCGCAGCCATGGCGTCTTCCTTGAGCACCTGCCCACGACGTCCCGAACCGGCGACATCCGACGCCGGTATCCCCTTCTCCTCGAGGATCTTCCGGGCCGACGGCGACGGCGGCATGGCCGTTGGGGCCGGTGCAGCGGTAATGGTAGCCGGCGCTGCGGGCTTGGCGGCTGGTGCAGGTTGGCCTGCGGCTGCCGCGGCACCTTCCTTGATGCGCCCGAGAACGCTTCCGACCGCGACAGTGGCACCCGCCTCGACGAGGATCTCGGACAGCACGCCGGCCGTCGGCGACGGGACTTCCACCGAGACCTTGTCCGTCTCGAGTTCGACCACCGGCTCGTCCACGGCGACCGCCTCGCCCGCTGCCTTCAACCACTTGCCGACGGTCGCTTCGGTGACGGATTCACCAAGCGTCGGAACCTTGATTTCGATGGCCATATGCTGCCTTTGCCTTGCTCGCGGAACGCCGCCAGCGCGGCATGCCTGAAGTGGAACTCTGGTTGCGTCCGTCGCGGACCGTAACCGTCTCTCCCCTGCCGGGGAGGGCGGCCTGCTAGACCGCGAAGGACTGCTCGATGATGGCCCGCTGCTCGCTTGCGTGCTTCGAGGCGAGGCCGGTCGCCGTGGCGGCCGACGCTGGCCGCCCGATGTATCGCGCCCGTTTCGACGCGGTCTTGATGTGATCGAGCACCCATTCGATGCCCGGCTCGACGAACGACCACGCGCCCATGTTCTTGGGCTCTTCCTGCGCCCAGACGATCTCCGCGTTCGGAAATCGCGCCAGTTCCTGAATCAGCGATCGAGCGGGGAACGGATAGAGCTGCTCGACGCGCATCAGATAGACGTCATCGACACCGGCGGCTTCGCGCCCATCGAGCAGGTCGTAGTAGACCTTGCCCGAGCACAGCACCACGCGACGGATCTTGTCGTCGGGCTTCAACGTGATCTTCTCGCCGGGCGTCATCTGAGCGTCGTCCCAGAGCACGCGATGGAAAGTCGTGCCGGGCCCCATCTCATCGAGCCGGGACACGACACGCTTGTGACGCAGCAGCGACTTCGGCGTCATCAGGATGAGCGGTTTACGGAAATTGCGGTGCAACTGCCGGCGCAGGATGTGGAAGTAGTTCGCTGGCGTCGTGCAGTTGGCGACCTGCCAGTTGTCCTCCGCCGACGATTGCAGATAGCGCTCGAGCCGTGCCGAGGAATGCTCGGGCCCCTGCCCTTCGTAGCCGTGCGGCAGCAGGCAGACGAGACCCGACATGCGCAGCCACTTGCGCTCCGAAGACGACAGGAACTGATCGAAGACCACTTGCGCGCCGTTCGCGAAGTCGCCGAACTGGGCCTCCCAGATGACGAGCGCCTTCGGCTCGGCGAGCGAGTAGCCGTACTCGAAACCGAGCACCGCTTCCTCCGACAGCATCGAGTTGATGACCTCGTAGCGGCCCTGGTCCGGCGAGATGTGCTTCAGCGGCGTGAAGCGCCGCTCTGTCTCCTGATCGTAGAGGACGGAATGGCGCTGCGAGAATGTCCCCCGCTCCACATCCTGCCCCGACAGGCGCACCGGATAGTGTTCCTTCATGAGCGTGCCGAAAGCGAGATGCTCGGCCATCGCCCAGTCGATCCCCGTGCCCGTCTCGACCATCTCGCGCCGACGCTCGATCAGCCGCTGGATGGTGCGATGCGCATTGAAGTCCTGCGGCAGCGTGGTGATCCGCCGGCCGACGTCACGCAGCACGTCGAGTTCAAGGCCGGTGTTTCCGCGACGCTCGTCGTCGGACGCGAGCCCGACGCCGGACCAGCGTCCATCGAGCCAGTCCGCCTTGTTCGGCTTGTAGCTTTCGGAGGCCTTCATTTCCTCGTCGAGCGTGGCGCGGTAGCCGGCGCGCATGGAGTCGAGTTCGTCCTGGCTGACGACACCCTCCTCGACGAGGCGCGACCCGTAGAGTTCCGACGTCGTCTTGTGAGCCCGGATCTTGCGATACATGATCGGCTGCGTGAACGACGGTTCGTCGCTCTCGTTGTGCCCGTGCCGCCGATAGCACACCATGTCGATCACGACCGGCTTCTGGAACCGCATGCGGAACTCGATGGCGATCTTCGCCACGTGCACGACGGCTTCCGGATTGTCGCCGTTGACGTGGAAGATGGGCGCCTCGACCATTTTCGCGACGTCGGTGCAGTAGGGCGACGAGCGCGAATAGCGCGGGTTGGTCGTGAACCCGATCTGGTTGTTGATCACGAAATGCAGCGAGCCACCCGTCCGGTGTCCGGTGAGCCCCGAAAGGCCGAAGCACTCCGCGACGACGCCCTGGCCGGCGAAGGCGGCATCGCCATGGATGAGGAGAGGCAGCACCGGCTCGCGCTCGCCGGGCTTGCACCCGAGCTGATCCTGTTTCGCCCGCACTTTGCCGAGCACCACGGGATCGACGATTTCGAGATGCGACGGGTTGGCCGTAAGCGACAGATGCACCTTGTTGCTGTCGAACTCGCGGTCGGACGAAGCGCCAAGATGGTACTTGACGTCACCCGACCCCTCGACTTCCTCCGGCTTGTACGATCCGCCCTTGAACTCGTTGAAGATGGCACGGAGCGGCTTGCCCATGACGTTGGCGAGCACGTTGAGCCGCCCCCGATGCGCCATGCCGATCACGATCTCGCGCAGACCGAGCTGCCCGCCCCGCTTGATGATCTGCTCGAGCGCCGGCACCAGCGACTCGCCGCCATCGAGACCGAAGCGCTTCGTCCCCGTGTACTTGACGTCGGAGAACTTCTCGAAGCTCTCCGCCTCGATCAGTTTGTTGAGGATTGCGCGCTTGCCCTCGTTGGTGAAGCGGATGTCCTTTGTTTCACCTTCGATCCGCTCCTGGATCCAGCGCTTCTGCGCCGGATTGGTGATGTGCATGAACTCGACGCCGATCTGGCGGCAGTAGGTGCGGCGCAGGATCTTGAGGATCTGACGCACCGTTGCGGTCTCGAGCCCAAGGACCTTGTCGATGAAGATCGGCCGGTCGAGGTCGGCTTCGGTGAACCCGTAGGTCTTGGGATCGAGTTCCTCGTGGCGCTTGCGCTCGGTCAGCCCGAGGGGATCGAGATCGGCCACGAGATGCCCCATGACGCGATAGGCGCGGATCAGCATCAGCGCCCGGAGGCTGTCCTGCGTGGCCCGGAACGAGGCGGCCGGCGACAGTTCCACCCCGTAGGACTGGGCACGCTGGCTGATGCGTTCGCGAATGACGCGCTCGGTGCCGCCGTAATTGCTGGTCAGGGCATCGATCAGTTCGCCGGTCGCCTGCATCTCGTCGACGGGCCGCCCCCACGAGGGACCGTGTCCAAGCCCCGCGCCATCGGCCCCGTTACCCCTGACTTTTTCTTCGTGGAGGCTCTGGAAGAACAGTCGCCACTCGTCCGTCACCGACCCGGGGTTCTGCTCGTAAAGCTCCTGCATCTCTTCGATGTAGGCTGCGTTAACGCCGTTCAGGAACGAGGTTCTCATGAACATCTCGTTCTTCTCGTTGCGGGACATGGGCGGTGGTCCTCTGCCGCAGGGATCAAATTGCCAATCGCCTCAACGCGATCCTGCGGCTGTCGCCGCATCGGGAGGCCGTGATTGGCGCCTTCATAGAGCAATTCGGCGAGCCGGTTAAGGTCCGAATGCCCACACAACTGCGGGTTTCTACAGCGGTCCGCATGACCCATGGACGGATTGCCGCGCAATTCGAACACATGCGCGGCCGCTGTCGCGGTCGAGCGAAACCGTGCCGCTCGATCCTCAGCTTGGCCGGACGGCGAGCCGCGACCTGAACCACAGCGCGATCGCCGGCAGGATCATCGCGACAGCCACATAGATCGCCGGCGCCCCGAAACGATCGACCACGGGCGCCGCGAGTGCCACCCCGAGTGACTGCCCGATGAAGAGCGCCAGCGCGAAGAGAGACACGCCGAGGCCGCGCGCTTCGGGCGCCATCTGCGTCGCGTTCGACTGCAACGTGTTGTGGATCATGTAGAAGCCGAGACCGAGGACGAACATGATGCCGGGCACCACCCAGGCGGTCGTCACGATCGCAAATGCGAAATACCCGATTGCGAGCAGAATACCGCCACCGAGCGCCAGCCCCCGCTCTCCGAGCCGCTGCAGAAAGCGCCGCGCATTGAGCGCATAGGAGAGGGCACCAAAGCCGAAGGCGGCCATCATCAGTCCGACGACTGCGAGGTCGACGCCGAGCCGATGGTGCAGATCGGCGCCGATGTATGCGAACGCCCCGTAGAATGCGAAGCCTTCGATCCCGACGCTGAGCAGCATGACCTGCACCCACGGCTGACGCAGCAGCCGCAGTGTGTCGGCTGCAACGTCCGATGGACTCGATTTCCGCGCCGATACGAGCGGCTGCACACCCGGGTGCGCGGCAAGTTCGATGAGCATGGCCACACCCGCCAACACGTGACAGACGCCCACCACGAGGAATACGGGCCGCCAACCGAGGAGATCGCCGAGCAGCCCTCCGACAGCCTGTCCGAGGACGATGCCGGCAATCTGAGCCGACAGGAACCGGGCCAGCACCGCCTGCCGGTTCGCGAAGTCGACGACATCGCCGATCCACGCGAACGCCAGCGGAATGGCGGCCGCCGCCATGGCGCCTGAAAGGAACCGCACCGCGACCAGCCCCTCGAGCGAAGTGGTCAGCATCGCGAGCGCCGTCGCGATCCCCGTCGCAATGGAGCACAGCCCCGCCACGCGATACTTGCCAAAGCGGTCCCCGACCGGGCCGAACACGAGTTGCAGCAGACCATATCCGACGGCGAACGCCGCAATCGTGGTCGAGGCGGAGCCGACCGTCACGGACAGGTCTCCGGCGATCATCGGCAACAGCGGATCGGAAACGCGCATGTTCACGGAACTGGAGAACGCCGCCATCGCGAGCAGGACCATCGCCCGGATCGGCACCGGCTTCGCGGGAACGGCGTCTGTGCCAGCGGTCACGTGCGCCGCCCGCAGGAGCTTTGCAAATGGCACGATGCGGGAGCGGCATCTTGAATCGGCACGATACGTCTGGCCTCGCAGGATCGGACGACACCTGTCCGTGGCGACGCGCGGACCACAACTAGAACGTCTCGGTTCGCGCGGGAGGTCAAGGCCCGAGCCCGACGCAGCGCCGGACCATCGGTCGCGGCCCGGCTTGATCCGCGTCACCGCGATGCGTGGCAAAAGCGCCGAGACTGAGGATCGCTGCTGGCAGTGCCGCCTGCGCGTCGAGGGAGCAGTCCAATGGCCGAAACCGCCCGAGACAGACCCATGACGGAAGCGGTTTGGCAGCGCGCCGAGTTGCTGGCCGCCATGCTGGACCGCCTGGAATGCCGCACGGTCGCGCTGCGCCTCGATCACGGCGACGCCTTCACCCGCGCCAGCCGCCGATGTCTCGCTTGCCCTTACCCGTCACGCTGCCGCCTGTGGCTCGATCAACGCGGCAGCGGCTACGCCAAGCCGCCAGCGTTCTGCGCCAACGTGGACTTCCTGGTCGCTGCCAGTGCAGATGCTCCCGAGTAGCCCGCGGCGCTCCGGCTCAGTGCGCTGCCATGTCTTTCCGCGCGGTCGCCCCTCAGCTCTCAGCCAGCGGTCCGAGTAACCCGAGTTCCATCGCCTTGATCTGGAGAGCCAGGTACTTCGAGTTGATGCGGCACTGGGAAAGGCCACCGGCGATGAACCAGACGCCCTGCTGCGGCGTACGCTTGAACATGTTGTTGAGTTCGCCATTCTCGCCGATGCCCCAGACGGGGCCGATACGCTCGGCCATCTCGTCTCCGAGCGCGCGCCGAACGAGTTCCCGTTGCGGAAAATACCCCGTCGCCAGCACCAGGACATCAGCCGGCACGGTCGTACCGTCCTTGAGTTGGACGCCGTCCGCCGCGAAGCGCTCGATGCGATCGAACTGCAGCAGTCCGATCTCGCCCTTGATCATGAGCGCCGAGCTGCCCGCATCGAGGTTGTAGCCACCCCCACGTCGGAAATACTTCATCTGGTGGCCGGCGCCGTCGTCGCCCATGTCGAACTTGAAGCCGATCTTCTGCAGGCCGTCGACGAGCTCGCGATCGAGCTCGAGCATGCGCTGCGCCACGATCTTGTAACCCTTGACCATCAGCGTCGGCGTTGCAGCCGAGACCACGAGATCGCAATCCTCGAGCGGCGGCCCTTCGTCCCAGATGGCTTCGTTGAGGCGCGCGCTCGGATCGATCGACACGACGGTGGTCGATCCGCGCTGGATGAGCGTGGTGTGCACGCCATGGCTGTGCAGGTCGAGCGCGATGTCGTTGGCACTGCTGCCCGTACCGAGGATCAGCGCCTTCTTGCCCGCCCAGCCGGCGCCGCTCGTGAACCCCTCGGAATGAATGACCTCGCCCTTGAAATCCTCGAGCCCGGCAAGATCGGGGACGTAGGGATAGCTGCTGACGCCGTTGGCGAAGACGAGATGTCTCGGTTTCAAGGCCCGGGTCGATCCGTCGGATTTCCTGACTACGGCCGTCCAGCGCTTCTCGTCCTCGTCCCAGGTTCCGCTGACGAATTCGGTATCCGTCCAGCAGTTGATCTCCATGGCGTCGGCATAAAACTCGAACCAGTTCCCGAGCATGTCTTTCGGGATGTACTTCGGGAACGTCGGCGGAAACTCCAGATACGGGAGATGATTGAGATGAATGGAGTTATGTAGCGCGAGGGAATGGTACCGCATGCGCCAGCTGTCGCCGATCCGCGGCCATTTCTCGACGACGAGCGTGTCGACGCCGAGCTGATTGAGCCGCGCAGCGATCGACAAGCCGGCCTGCGCGCCACCGATGACGAGGACGGCCGGGTCGCGATCGTCGTAGGCCTGCGCCTTTCGGCGCACGTCGGCCCAGTTGTCACCGCCGAAGTTGCGGGAATAGGCGGCCCCGCTCGGCCGGTTGGCGCCGACCGTTTCCGCGTGACCTCTGATCTCCTGCAGCGTCGTCGAGACGTGCCACGCTTTCACCTCACCGCCCCCCGTCGGCGGCGACAGCCTGACGATGCCCGCGCCACGACCGATGTCGGTCTCGAACTCGAAGATGGCCTCGATGCAATCGGTGCCGACGCGCCGCACCCGCCGCGGCGGCTTGCGCCCGGCCGGAAGATGAAAGCCGCGCGCCGCCACCCGGGCCTGCTCGTCGACGAGCCGCCCTGCGATGCTCGATGCCCCTTCGACCGCCTTGAAATGCCACGTGAACGCCAGAACGTCCCGCCAATGCGACTCGTCGACGAAGAGTCCAGCGAGCACCTTCGCATCGCGCGCGACCAGCGCCGCCTCGAAGCTCGAAAGCCATCCGAGCGCTGCCCGACGGATCGTCTGCTCTTGCTGCCAGAGCTGGAATGCTTGATCTACGTCGTTCATGAAAGGCCCTCCGTCACAGGCATCTGCCCCGGATCTGACGCCGATTAACGCGCACCTTTCTGATCATGTCCAGACAAACTCAGGCAAGAGGGCGAACGCTCCACCACCGTAGATCGCGGCGGCGTACACGTTGCCGCCAAGGGCAGCGGGCGATAGTCTCGCCCCGATGACGACGTCCCGAGAGGAACCGATTGGCGCGCCGCTTCCGGCACTGGAGCCTGACGGACCTGGGCATCGGTTCGTGCTCTACGGTGACGCGTGTTCCGGAGTTCCGGCCGGCCGCCACGAAACGACCTTCGCCGCGGTGAATGCGGTCGTCCGACGCCTCGTCCCTCCGCCGGAATTCATCGTCTTCACGGGCGACGAGATCGCCGGGCTCACCCCTGACAGGACCGAACTCGAAGCCCAGTGGCGGCACTGGCTCGACCACGAGATGGCGTGGCTCGATCGCTCGGTAACGCCCATGTGGCACGCGACCGGAAACCATACGACCTACGATGCAATGAGCGAGGCCGTCTTTCGCGACGTACTCGCCATGCCGGGGAACGGACCTCCGGGCCAGGACGGCCTCTCATACTGGGTCCGCCGCAGCGACCTGCTGCTCGTGGTCGTCCACACGCTATGGAGCGGCCTCGGCGGCGAGGGATTCGTCGAGACCGACTGGCTCGACCGCGTCCTCGTGACCAACGCGGACTGCCGGCACAAGCTCGTCGTCGGCCATCATCCCGTCTATCCGGTGAACGGCTACTCGGGTCCCTGTCAGCGCGAGATCGATGCCGCTCTCGGAGCGAAGTTCTGGCAGGTACTCGTCCGGCATCGCGTTACGGCCTACGTCTGCAGCCATATCCTCGCCTTCGACGTGCAGGTCCACGCCGGTGTGCTGCAAATCTGCACGGCCGGGGCAGGCACCGCCCACCGCATGCCGGACGACGTCGAGTACCTGCATTGCGTGCAGATGGCACTCGACAGACACGGCTTGCGCTTTCAGGTGCTCGATACCAACGGCGCAGCTCGCGAGACACTCGATTGGCCGACAACGGGCTGGCCAGTTGCAGACGCCCGCGCCCTCGGGCCGGGATCGCACGCACCGGCCATCGCCCTGCCGCCGCCGTCAGGCCGGCTGCACCTCACATTGACCGGGACGACGGCGCACGACACCGACGCCAGCGCCGAGACACTGTTCTGCGGCAGCCGGACGGGCGCGCTGCCGCCCCTCTGGATCGGGCTCCGGGGGCCTCGACGCCGCCTGACGGCGATCGTCCATCATGCGCCGGCACGGAGCCCGCATTACTGGCTGGGACCGGAACTGACGCCCGGCGAGCATTTCAGCCTGGAGCTGTTGCTCCATTGGGATATGGGGCCCGGCGGCCTCCTCTATCGGACCGACACGGAACAGCCCTGGACGTCGATGTCGGCAGCCTCGCCGTGGGGCCTCGAACGAATGGCCACCATCGATCGCTGGCATATCGGTCGCACGGGCACTCCGGGCGATCCACGTCCGTTCAGAGGCGACGGCCTCGAAGCCACGATAGGTTGGTAGGCATTCGCCGCCCGATACGACCGCCCGCCCATCGCCACCCCTCACGCCGCGCCGCCAGACCCATCGTCCGCACCAAGCCCGAGCGCGTGCGCCACCCGAGTGATGAGCGCCTCGTCAGGCTCCAGCCCCGCGGCCTCGACGGCCTTCAGATAATCCCGCGCAAGCGCACCCGTAAGCTGACCGAACGCCTCGCGATTGCGCTCCGCGAACGGGAACATCATCGACAGCCCCTCGTGTGTCGCCTGCGCGGCGTCCGCGAACCGCTCGAGGCCGGTCAGCACCTTCGAAAGCGCCCCGAGGCTCATGGCCAGGTTCGGCGTGAAGGCGTCGGGGCGGGCGGCGGCGAGGCCCCGGCGGATCACGACGGCCTCCTCGGCCACGGCCAGCGCGTCCTCGCGCCGGCCGAGGTCCGACAGGCAGCTGGCCACGTTGTTCAGGCTCATGGCGAGGTCGGGCGTGAAGGCGTCGGGGCGGGCGGCGGCGAGGCCCCGGTAGAGGTCCACGGCCTCTTGCGCCGCGGCCAGCGCGTCCTCCCGCCGGCCGAGGGCCGACAGGATGTTGGCGAGATTGTTCAGGCTCCCGGCGAGGTCGGGCGTGAAGGCGTCGGGGCGGGCGGCGGCGAGGCCCCGGTAGAGGCCCGCGGCCTCTTGCGCCGCGGCCAGCGCGTCCTCCCGCCGGCCGAGGGCCGACAGCCGGTTGGCCAGGTTGTTCAGGCTCATGGCGAGGTCGGGCGTGAAGACGTCGGGGCGGGCGGCGGCGAGGCCCCGGCGGATCGCGACGGCCTCTTGCGCCGCGGCCAGGGCGTCCTCCCGCCGGCCGAGGGCCGACAGCATGCTGCCGAGGTTGTTCAGGCTCGCGGCGAGTTTGGGCGCGAAGTCATTGGGGCGGGCAGCGGCGAGGCCCCGGTAGAGGCTCGCGGCCTCCTCGGCCGCGGCCAGCGAAGCCTCGCGCCGGCCGAGGGCCAAAAGCGTGTTCGCGAGGTTGTTCAAGCTCATGGCGAGGGCAGGTGCGAAGGCGTCGGGGCGGGCAGCGGCGAGGCCCCGGCGGATCGCGACGGCCTCCTCGGCCGCGGCCAGCGCGGCCTCGCGCCGGCCGAGCCCGCTCTCCCGCACGGCTAGATTGTTCAGGGCACCAGCAAGCTGCGCTTGCTTCATCAGCAGGCCAGCATTCTCATCATCCGTGGCAATCTCGCCCGCTGCCGCTGTGTCGTTGCGCGCATCGCCGACCCTCCGTTCCGTGAGGGCCAGCGCGGCCGAGCGCAGCGCGACCGTGTGCTCCGGCATCGCCGCCCCGAGTGCCGCGACCACCGCCTCGTCCACGTTCGGCAAGGCAGCCGCCATGACCGCATCGAGACGGCCGCCCGGCTCGTCGATGGCGGCCTTGACGAGCACGGGCGCCAGCATCTCGCCGTAGCCGGAAACAAGCCGCCGCAGAATATCCTCCGCCAGCGCCGCCAGCTCGCCATGGTCGGGTTTCGTCGCACGGTTCAGCACCGAGAGGATCGACGCCCAGCGCACGTCCTCGCCGTCCGACCAGTCGAGGCAGGCGACGACGAGATCGAACAGCGATTGGCTCGTCACCTCCGACGCGCACTCGGTCAGCAGCAGGTGCTCGCCGATGAGGTCCGGCTCGACCTGACCGAGCCCGGCCGAGCCGTTGCCGTAGAGCGTGTGCAGCCGTGAAAAGAGACCGGCCACGTCGGGCGGCCCCTTGCGGTGGGCGCGATAGCGCGGATCGTCGAGCAGCAGCGTCTCGGCCTGCTGGCGCGTCTTGGTGCCACCGACGAGGGTCACCTGGCTCGCGGCCCGGCGGACGGCGGCGCGATCGTCGTTCGGCGCCGCGTCGGGCGGCAGCACCTTGCTCCAGTGTTCGAGCTCGAGGTCCACGATCCGCCCAAGAAGTTCGGTCATGCTCTTCGGATCGTCACCGATATGTGCACGGGCGACGTGCAGCAGCGCCTCCATCTGGATAGCGAGCGGCCGATTGTAGTCGTCCCGGCCGGTGAGACGCGCACGCTCTGCGGCCCCGACCGGCGGAGGTTCCTCTCCACGCCTTCGGGCGAACGCGGCGACGCTCGTCTCGAACAGGGTCACGCGCTCGTCGAGCGTCAGCAGTCGTGGCAGCCGAAGCTCGAGCGGCGTGCCCCACTCGTCCTGGAACAGCGACGCCACATCGGCACCATCCGGCGACTGGCGGAGCTTCTGCCACCAGTCGCCCAGCTCGCGTGTCAGCAGGATCAGCACCCGCGGCCGCTCCGGCTGCTTCGCGGCGTTTAGTATCCGGGTGGCGATGCGCTTGAGTTCGTCCTGCCGCCCCTCCGCATAGTCGATGATGAGGCAGAGACCGTCGTCGTGTCCGGACTCGATCAGATGATCGAGCGCCTTGAGCCGCAGGTTCGCCTGCTGCGCCGCTTCTGGGTCGTTCGGGCTGACCACCGGCGCGGCACCGAGAAAGCCGGCTGTCCATCCGCGCGCCCGCAATGCCGCCGCAACCTCGATCGCAAGCCGCGTCTTGCCAAGCCCCGCGGGCCCGTAGAGCAGTCGCCCGGAGGCGGGCTCGCGGCGCGCCCCCTCGCTCTCGCCGAGAACCCAGCGCACGAGACCGTCCCGCGTCTGATGCACATCGAGGAAGTCGACGATGCCGTACTTCGCCTGCAGAAGCCGCGTCGGTGCCGGAACCCTGGCCGTCAGGGCCTCCTGCTTGCTGTCGACGAGCGGCGTGTATCGGTAATCCTCATCATAAAGCTGCTGCATCGACAGCGCTTCGGGAAGCCGCGCACCGCTGAGCACTGTGAGCACGTCGCGCAGGATCTTCGGGTGGTCGAGCGGCCGATGCCGGTGCGCCTGCTGGAACTGGATCGGCAGGTCGTCGCGGGAGACATCCTTCGGCAGCACGTGGACGATCTTGTCGTGCCGGGCGGCGTAGTCGGCCTCGTACTTCACCCACTTGGAGACGGTCGCCTCGGCCGTCCAGACGACGACCACTACACGGGCGTTGATCAGCTCCACATGCAGCTGATCGCGGAAGTCACCGCGCGCCTGCAACGCCTCGTCCCACCAGACGTCGAGCTTCTGCGCCCGCAGATAGGTGGCGAGCTGCTCCGTCAGGTCGCGGTGCTTCGAAGAATACGAAATGAAAACATGCGCCATCGAAATCCCCCGGGCCGCCCCGCCAGTCCCCCGCGATCGGCCGCCGCATGACATTAGCCGGCGTGACATGGGCGGCAAGGTCCGCGTGCCGATCGGCCACGGCTCCTGACGAACACGCACGACCGTCGACGGACGGCCTTGCTCACGCACCGTCTGACGCTAAGCTGTCAGGCAGATGATCGATCGTTTGCGTCGCGGCAGGCCCCGGGGGACGGCGGGCCCGCCGCGCGGGGGAATTCCGTGGCGGACGCCAAGCACGTTTTCATCAGTTATTGCTCGACCGACCGAGAGCGGGGCATGGCGCTGAAAGCCTGGCTCGAGGCCGAAAGCCATACCGTTCGGATCGATCAGCAAGGCCTCCGGGACGGCGAGGCTCGTCACCAGGACATCGCGGAAGCGATCCTCGACGCATACGCTGCCGTCGCCATCCACCGCCGCCTCGGCGAAGCCAGCCCCGCCCGCTTCGAACCCGACCCAGATCTCTTGCAACGCGCCGCCGCCGCAATCGCGCGTGCCACCTCCGACGACACACAGGGCGCCACCCCATGACCACACCCACGCCGGCGCCACCTCCCCAACGCAGCAAGGCCTCGGAGATGCTCGGCGCGCGGCGCATCGGGCGGCGGCTGACGGCGCCCGGGCCGAAGCGCATTCTCGCCATCGACGGCGGCGGCACGCGCGGCATCGTCGCCATCCGCTTCCTCGCCGAGATCGAGCGCACCTTGCAGAAGAAGCTCGACCGCGGCGACGACTTCGTGCTCTCGGACTACTTCGATCTCGTCGGCGGCACGTCGGTCGGCGCGCTGATCGCGACGCTGGTGGCGCTCGGTTGGCGCGTGGACCGGATCGAGAAGGAATTCACGACCTTCGCGCGCGACATCTTCCGCTCGCACACGCGCAGTTTCGCCGGCCGCATCGAATCCCTGACCGGCCACAGCGCCCAATGGCTGGTGAAGTGGCGGGACTCCGCGCGGCTGCTGAGGTCGCGCGCCAGGTTCGACGAACGGGCCCTCGTCGCACGCATCGGAAAGATCGTCGACACCGAGCCCATGGCCAGCGACCGGTTGCAGACGGGCCTTGCCGTCGTCTGCAAGCGCGGCGATACCAACAGCGTCTGGATCATGACGAACAATCCGAACGCGAAGTATTTCAACGATACGGAAAGGGCGGACGACAAGGGTGTCATCCGCACCACCATCGGCAACGGTCACTACGTACTCGCCGACGTGCTCCGCGCCTCGACGGCCGCGCCGACTATCTTCAAGCCGGTCGAGATCAAGATCCACGACGCAGACGGCCATAAGGTGGTACCGACAGCGCCTGCCAGCTTCATCGATGGTGGCGTCTCGCCCCACAACAGCCCGGCGCTGCAGATGTTCCTGATGGCCGCGCTCCGGGAATACAACATGGGCGGCCCCGGCCAGGCATGGCCGGTCGATCCCAAGGAGCTGCTGCTGGTGTCGGTCGGCACCGGCCGATTCGATCATCCGGTGACGGGCCGCCATCTGGCGCGGCGCGCCGTGACCGCGCTCGAAGGCATGATCAAGGACAACGAGCAGTTGGGCCTCGCGCTGCTGCAGTCGATGTCCGAGCCACGTCTCGCATGGAAAGTCGATAGCGAGTTGAGCACGCTCGCAGGCAGCACCCTCGGTGGTCGGGAAAAGCTCTCGTTCCAACGATACGACCTGCCACTCGAACAGGATTGGTTGGAGAAGGGCGACAAGAACAAGGGCATCGCGCAGGGCCTTCACGCCCGCCTCGCCTGTTTGCGCTACCCTGGCTCCTTCGCGAATGACCTGCCCCTCCTCAAGCAATTGGACGCTCCCGAAATGATCGACCTCCTGGGCGGACTCGCCGCGGCCGCGGCGCGCGACCAGGTGGACGCCGGCGATTTTCCGGGCGACTTCGACAGTGTGTGGACCGATCCCGAACCTTATCCGGCGCTCCCAACGGCACGACGCGGGAAGGCGGCCCCATGACGACGCACGCAACGTGGATGTGGCAGATGAGCGAGCACGACACGCGCGGCCGCGACACCTCGACCCTGGCGGCGATGCACGCTCTGGAGCAGGCCTGCAAGGCGAGCGGGAACAACTGGCGTCCCTCGGCCATCGCCGGAAAGCTCTCCGAGGCCAAGAATGCCGGGTCGCTCGTCAGGCTTCTCGAGGATGGGAAGCTTCGGGAGTTCGAGCTCGAACAAGACCTGGAGAGCCGCACAGCCGACCGCCAGCGTGCGCGCTTCAACCTTTGGCTGTTCCTCGCCGTGGTCGCGTCGGCAGGCGCGGCGGCCGCCGGTGGCCTGATGCTCTGGAAAGGTGTCACGTGGGACAAGGGGGCCCTGGGCCCCGTCTACGCCGGCGCACAACTGGCGCTTGTGGCGGTCGCGTGGCTCTTCTGGTTGCTCTTGTGGCGGCTGCAGCCGTACCATCACTGGCTAGTGGCTCGTGGCCGGGCGGAGGAATTGCGGCAGGAGATCTTCTCGCACGTCCTGAACGAGGCCAACCGTGCCTCCCGCACCGAGACGACGGAAAAGGACAAGCCGTCCGTGCGCCAGTTCGCCTTGGAGTACCTCCGCGTCTGCCTGCTCGACCATCAGATCGGATGGTTCCGCAACAAGTCGAAGATCGCGCGTTCGCAAGGGGTCTTGCTCGGCATCCTCCGAGTCGCGGGGCTGGCGCTCCTGATGCTGGCCATGGCCATGAGCTCGGTTGGCGGCCTCACGCGGTTTCAAGTCGTCGCGATAGATATCGCGGTGTTGCCTCCTTTTGCGAGGTGGATCGCCGCGCGGCTGCAGTCATGGTTCGCCGACTCCACCCTGACAGTCCTGGTCAGCATTCTCGGAACGTCGGCGATGACGGCCGCCCAGACCGCGGACTCCGCACTCCTCTCGGGTCGCAATCGCGCCCGCTATCGCGAGATGGCGAACTCGCTCGAGAAGCTTCGCACGGCGCACATGGCCAAGGCCCAGACGGCAGCGGCCAGGCCCGCACCCGACGGCACCATGGATGACGCCATGATGTTCGAAACACGCCTCCGCGAAGTGCTCGCCATCGAGCAGGCCGAATGGAGAGCCGTCGTCGAGAACAACTCTCGGTACGTCAGCACGGTCCCTCGACAGCTCAACGGCGGCTAAGCCTCGGTGTCACGATCAGGGGCCGGGAAGCCCGCATCGTTTGCGTGAAGCTCGACGGGAGACCGATCGCTCGCTGCATTGATCCAGATGACCCTGCGGCCTTGCTCGAGGGCAAGCTGGATGACCTCCGTCGTCCCGCCGCGGCCAGCTGCCGGCTTGCCGTCCCAGACCGTGACCAGCACGTCGCACATCCCCACCATGACGCGAGAGAGAGCGTCGTAGGCGCCTTTCGTGTCGGCGAGCGACCCGGGCAGCACCTGTACCGTTGCGGCGCGCGCGAGGAGAACCTGAAACGCAGTCATTGCGGCGCTGTCCTGGAACGTCCGGACGTAGTCTGCAACGGGCATGGGGAACAGCGCGTGCAGAGCAAATCCGGCACCGAGCGCGGCTTCCGCAAACAGGCGATCGGACCCTTCGGCCAGCGCCGAGATCGCGACCGGCGCGCTCTCCGGGCCGTTGCCGGTGGCCTGCATTTTGAGGTCCGCGCACACCTCGGCAAGGCGAGCGGTCACCCGCTCGTTGCCGATGGGCAAGCGGTTGGGTCGGTGTCCGGTGAAGCCGATGCGCATCGTCGCGCCCTCCATGCAGCCGGAGCCTATCACACGCGGTCGTGCATCGTACCTGGCCGCAGTCGCCCACCCCTCACGCAGCGCACTCCGATCCGAACCGGATCACGCCGGCCATCAGCAGCGCCTCGACGAACGCCTCGTCGGGCTCCATGCCCGCGGCCCGAACCGCGAAAGCGCCCCGAGGCTCATGGCGAGGTCGGGTATGAAGGCGGCGGGGCGCGCTAATGCCGGGCCCCGGTGGAGGCCCAGGGCCTCCTCGGCCGCGGCGGTCGCCAGACTGCTCGCGAAGGCCTGAGCGACACCCGAGCCGCAGGGCGGCGCATTGACCAGACCAACCGAAGCGGCGGACCAGCGAGCGTCCACCGCTGCTCATGACAATCGCCCGGAACCAGCCGAGACGCCTTGCCGATCCTGCCGCCATAGACTGTCCGACGGCCCCGTTCCAGCCGGTTTCCCGGCGTATCGGTCGGTTGGCGGAGGCGCCGGCCGCAGCTATGGTCTCGGCACCCTGTCGCCCTGTCATTGTCGCACAAAGATTTTCGAGCACCATGCCCCAGCTGACGCTTTTCCTCTCGACCGTCACCAAGGATTTCGACGCCACCGTTCGGGATTATTGCAGCAGCGAAATCGCGAGCAGCAAGGTCGCCATAAAAACTCAGGAAATCCTGAAAAGCAGCGGCGAGACCACGCGCACGCTCGCCGACACCGTCGAGCAGACCGACGCCGTCATGCATCTGATCGGGGCGGAGCCAGGGGCCTTTGTGCCAAACGAGGGCATCGAGGCCGTCTTCACCAAGCATCCCGACCTACCCACGCTGGCGCCGTGGCTCGCCGAACTTCTAAAGGCCCCCGACGCCGCGATCACCTACACGCAACTCGAGGCCTATCTCGCGCTGTTCTACAAGAAGCAGGTCATTTGCTTTGCCCCGAAGAGCTTCCTTGACGCGGTCCGGAAGGACGAGGGCGATCCGAGCCAGCGCGCCCATCTGGCCCGTCTGCGCGCGCGCAACATGTGCCCTTCGAGCTTCGAGACGACCGACCAGCTCCTGGCGCAGCTGGCCGTGCGCACGTTGCAGCTGTTCACGGGCGCCGGCCTGCCAGTGCCGCGCGCCATCGACCTCTCCAAGCTGCCGGAGACCTACGCCCGCCACCTCTACGGCCGCGACCGCGAGATGGCCGACCTCGAGACCGCCTGGAATGGCGGCAGGACGCGCATCTTCGCCCTCGACGCCATGGGCGGGGCCGGTAAGACCGCGCTCACCTATCACTTCGTGCAACGGCTGAAAGACCGCGACTGGGGCGGCGCGGAGCGCGTCTACGCCTGGAGCTTCTACTCTCAAGGCTCCAACGAGGACCGGCAGACCTCCGCCGACGAGTTCTTTGCCGCAGCCTTCCGCTTTTTTTCCGGCGGCACCGAGGGACCGCCGAAGGAGGCGCGTGAGAAGGGCGAGCGGCTGGCCGCCCTCGTCAAGGCGCATCGCACGCTCCTCATCCTCGACGGCCTCGAGCCGCTGCAATACGCGGCGGGCTCGCGCGGCGGCGATCCGAAGAAGAACACCACCCAGGTCGGCGGCATCAAGGACCCGGGCATCAAGGCGCTGATCGAGATCCTGGCGGATGCCGAGCGCGGCCTCGTCATCATCACCACCCGCATCGAGCTGGCTGAGCTGAAAGCCAACCCGTCCGTCGTCTTCGAGGCGCTGGAGGCGCTGCCGCTGCTCGACGGCATCGCGCTGATCCGCGATCTCGGCGTCGAGCCCGCCTATCCGCCCGCAAGTTTCAAACTCGCCCCGCGCGATGCCGTGGCCGCGCTCCTGAAACCCGACGGCACGACCGTGACGCCGCCCGCCGACTACGACCCGCCGGCGGGCGACGACCGCGCGCCCATGCCGGCCCAGGTCTCGCGCGATCTGGCCGAGGCCGTCGCCGAGCTGAAAGGCCACGCCCTCGCCCTGACCTTGGTCGGCAACTATCTGGCGACCCACAAGGGCGGCGACATCCGCGAGTTGCACGACCTGCCGTCGCTCGCCGAGATGGACCCGGAGGACAAGACCCGCAGCCCCTATCGCGTGATGCGCGCGATCGAGATCGCGTTGGTCCGCCGCATCGCCGAGGACGACCCGAAGCTCGAGAATCCGGCGGGTACGGCGGCAGGGCGGCAGCTGGCGCTCCTCTTCTTCCTCGGCTTTTTCGACCGGCCGATCGAGCGGACGCTCCTCGACGTGGTGTTTGAAGGGAAGGGCGCCCCGGAGCCGGAGGCGGGCGACCTCGCCAAAGCCGCCAAGGACGACCTAGATCTCTACGAAAAGCTGGAGGCCCTGGCGGCGCGCGAGCGGACGGAGGAGCTGCCATCCGCCGGGCGCCAGCGCATCGAACGGGAGCGGGCGGAGATCAAGGCGGCACTGGCGGAGATCTACGAAGCCCGCCATCGCGTCGTCGTGCGCCGGCTGTTCGCCGGCATGGCCGCGTGGCTCTGCGAGACGAAGATCACCGACGCGCTGTCGCAACTGGCCAAGCAGGGTCTCGTCGCGCGGCCGACCAAGGGCGAGGCGTGGACGAGCGCGCCGATCGACTGTCACCCCCTCGTGCGCGAGTATTTCGGCGCGCGCCTCGGCGGCGATTTCAGCGGCAAGGGCGCGCTGGATCTCGCAACCTTCCAGGCCGGCCACGGGCGGCTCTACGACTGGTATCGGTACGACGGCCTGCCGGAGGAATTTCGGACGTCCGAGGCCTACGCATTGCTAGCCTATAAGTCGTCCTTTCCTGACGGCGACCTTGAAGGGCGTGCCGACCAAGCCGCAGCAGGAGCGCTTACTCCAGAGAGTGCCCCCACGTTGCCGCCGACTTTCTGGACGAGTGATCCAGAAAGGATGCGCGCCGCCGCCCGGCTGATCGACGGGCCGCAGTGGCAGGACGCCCTCACCGCCTTCCGGCCCGAGGGCGAGGCGGGGATGACGCCGCTGTTCTCGGCAATCGCCCACGGCTGCAAAGCCGGCCGGCAGGCGGAGGCGTGGGCGGAGGTCTACCGCCCCCGCATCACGCGCGGCAACGAGGGCTTTGCGTCCAAAAAGCTCGGCCTCTACGGGCAGGAGCTGGCCGCCATCGCCGCGTTCTTCGACGAAGCGTTTACCATACGCTCGAACCAACTCACGCCGGGAGACCGGGCGCTGGCGCTCAACTCGGCGGCGTTCCGGTTGCGCGCGCTCGGCCGGCTCGAGGACGCGGCAGCGCCGATGCGTGCCGCTATCGAAGGGTCGGTGGCAATCGGTGATTGGGTGGGAGCAGCCACCGATGCCGGCAACCTCACCGAGCTGCTTCTGACCTTGGGCCGCGTCGAAGAGGCCGTGATGGCGGGCGGCCAAGCGCAAGCCTACGCCGACCGTTCGGGCGATGCGTTCATGCGTATGCTGGCGCGCGCCAGCAACCACGCCCTAGCCCTGCTGGCAGCCGGGGATCTCGCGACCGCCGAGGCCCTGTTCCGCGCCGCAGAAGTGCTACAGAAGGCCAACCAGCCCGAAATACCGCAGCTCTACTCTACGGCCGGCGCCCACTATGCCGACTTACTTATCGCTCGTGGCCGCGCCGCGGAAGCGGGGGAGCGGGCGGCCAGAAACCTGCCAATGGCACGGCGGCGTGAACTCCTCCTCGACATTGCCCTCGACACCCTCACCCAGGCCCGCACCGAGTTGGCAGCGGCTGGGGCGAGTGCCCACCCAGCCTCAAGTTCCGCGTCCCCAGCCAAAGCGCGACAGCGCGCAGAGCCGGGGCCTTTACCCCTTTCGGCGGAAAAGACCCCGGATCTGCGCGGCCCGGCCTCCCCGCCGGTCCGCTCGTCCGGGGAAGCAACTGAGGCAAGTGGAGCGGCTGCCGCAGCGACTGCTGTCACCCCCCTCACCGCCGCCGCGCTGGCCGCCCTGCGCCGCGCCAACCAGGAGCAATTCCTCCCGAGCGGCCTGCTCGCCCACGCCGAGGCCCTGTGGCGGTCGGGGAAGCTCGACGAGGCCGGCCGCTATCTGAAGGAACTCGACACCATCGCCACGCGCGGGCCGATGCCGCTGTTCGCGGCCGAGGCGCGGATGCTGGCGGCTCGCATGGCACTGTCGGGCGGGCGGGTGGCTCAGGCCCGCAAACGTTACGGCGAGGCCGCCGCACTGATCGCCAGGCACGCCTGGGCCCGCGCCCTGCCGGAGCTGGCCGTCCTCGACGCCGAGATCGCTATCGCCGACGACTCTCCCGATGCCGCTGACAAACTCACCGCCGCCGTCATCGCCGTGCGCGGCACACCGCCCCGCCCTGTCGGCGGCACCGGCGTGCCGGAGGTCGACGACGCGGGCCTGATGATCGACGGCGGCTGGTGGGGTCTGCTGCCACGCCTCCTGCCTCTACTTCCCGAAGCCGACCCACGCCGCGCCGAGCTCTTGGCTGCAGAAGCCGCCTATAATGCCGAGCGCGATGCGTGGCTTGCCAAGCAGGAGGCGGAGCTCGCCGCCGAATGGGCCGCCGAGGACGCCGCGCTGGCCGATCCGGAGTTCCGGGCGGAGCTGAGCTCCGCGCTTGTCGGCGCTGGCTACAAGCCACTCGATGAAACACCGGTCAGCGAGCAGCGGAACGATGCCCGCCAGTTTCTGAAGATAAAGCGCGACGCCGAAGCCAAGGCCCGCGGCCATATCGAGGCCGACGACGTGCCGGACGCCGACGTCGACGCCGCCCTTGCCGACCCTCAGATGCGCGAGGCCATGACGGCCCTCCTGAAGCACAGCGACATCGACCAGCCCCTCGACGCCCTCCCCCGCGCGACCATCAAGGCCGTCATCGCCGCCTTGCACAACATGGCCAAGGATCGCGAGCAGCAGCAAGCCACCGCGCCCGAACCGACGCCCGAACCCGAACCGACGCCGCGCACGAGCTGGCTGGAACGCATCAACCCGTTCAGGCGCAAGCATAGAGGCAAGCCCCCCGGGCACCCCCGAACCAAGGCTCAGCCGGTCCGCATCGCAACAAACGATCCGTGAGTGGCGATTGGGCACGTCATGCCCGTCGCCGCCATCGTGAGACGGCCGAAGACTGAAAATATTCAAAAAAAATCAATGAATTCTGGCGGAGACGAGAGGATTCGAACCTCCGGAACCAGTTTCCCAGTTCAACGATTTAGCAAACCGCCGCCTTAAGCCACTCGGCCACGTCTCCGCACGAAGCACCCGTATAGGGCCCGGTCGCTTCGATTTCAACCACTCGTCTGCCGGCGCGCCCAGTCACCCGGACGCGCCCCTTCACAGAGAGCCGCCTTACGGCTTGGCCGTCGTGGGGAGCAGCCCGCGCTCCCCGAGCACCGCCTCGGCGACCTTGAAAGCCTCGATCGTGGCCGGAATTCCGCAGTAGGCGACCGTCTGATAGAGAACCTCTTGGATTTCCTCCACCGTGCAGCCGTTGTTGATCGCCGAATTGACGTGAAGCCGCAGCTCCTCCGGCTTCCCGAGCGCCGTCAGCATCGCCATGCACAGCATGCTCCGCGTTTTCCGCTCGAGCCCCGGCCGCGACCAGATATCCCCGAACGCATAGGTCTCGGAGAACTGCCGCAACGGCCGGTTGAAGTCGTTCGTCGAGGCATCCCGCCGCGCCAGATACTCCGCCCCGATCACCTCGCCGAGAACGGCGCGGCCCTTCGCTCTCTGGTCTTCGATATCCATGTCGGCTCTCTCCCGTCCTCGACCGCCAATCGTGATACCACCCCTGCCGTCAGGAGGTTCGCCGCTTCTCGACCAGCACGCCAGCCGCCGCGAGACGGTCCATGGCCTCCTCGTCGAAGCCATGCTCCTTGAGCACCTCCCGCGCATGCTCGGAGAACTTGGGCGGCGTGCTCTTCAGCCCACCCGGCGTGCGCGACAGCCGGACAGGTGTGCCGGTCCCCTTGTACCAGTCCTTCTCGTAGATGATGCCGCGCGCCTTGGTGTGCTCGCTCTCGAGCACCTGCTGCGTGTTGAGCACCGGCCCACACGGCAAACCCGACGACAGGAGCTCGAGCGCGAACGTCATGCCGTCCACTTCGGCGAGCTTCGCCGTGATGATCTCGTTGAGCGCGTCGCGATTCTTTTGCCGGTCTCCGTTGGTCTTGAAGCGCGGATCGTCGGCGAGCTCCGGTCGGCCGAGCACGTCGCACACCTTCTTGAACGCCCGGTTGTTCCCGGCCCCGATCATGATGGGCACCGTCCGCGTCGGATACATGCCGTAGGGCACCAGGTTCGAATGCTGGTTGCCCGTGAGCTGCGGCACCTTTCCCGAGAGGAAGTAGTTCGGGAAATGCGGATGCATCAGCGACATCGCCGCGTCGTAGAGCGTGACCTCGATCGCCTGCCCCTGCCCGGTCTTGGTCCGGTCGTGCATGGCGAGCAGGATACCGATCACGCAGTAGAGGCCCATCGAGATGTCGACCACGGGCAGCCCGAGGCGCATCGGCCCCGACTCCTGCGAGCCGTTGACGCTGTAGTGCCCCGCCATCGCCCCGACGATGCCGTCATAGCCCGGGAAACCGCCGAGCGGCCCGTCGTTTCCGAACCCCGAGATCTTGCAATAGATAAGCTTCGGGAATTTCTCCTTCAGCGTGTCGTAGCCGATCCCCCAGGCTTCCATGGAGCCGGGCTTGAAATTCTCGATCAGCACGTCTGCGCCGGCGAGCAGCTTGAGCAGCACCTGCCGCCCTTCCTCCTTGCCGAGATCGAGGCCGACCGAGCGCTTGTTCCGATTGATGCCGACGAAGTAGGCGGCATCGTCCTCGTGGAACGGAGGCCCCCAGTCGCGCACCTCGTCGCCCTGCGGCGGTTCGAGCTTGATGACGTCGGCCCCATGGTCGGCGAGAAGCTGTGTCCCGAACGGGCCGCCGAGCACGCGCGTGAGGTCGATGACCTTGACGCCCTGGAGGGCACCGTGGCCGCCTCCGGCATTCGCCGCGCCACCCGCTTCGTGGCTGTCCTTTGCCATCGCTTTTCGCTCCCGATTGAGTTTGTTGTGTCAATTCGGTGCCACAAGCGGTCACGCGAGGCAACCGCGTGCTCTCGATGCTCCGCGCCCATCAGGCAACGACGGGCATGGTGAAGGTTGAAAACCGTCGTATGCTGGCGACATCGCCAATTCGGGAGCAGATCAGATGCCCTTCACAACCAAGTATGTTTTCATGGTCAGCATGGACGTCGAGCCCGGAAAAGAGGCTCTGTTCAACGAGGTCTATGACACCGAGCACGTGCCGCTGATCCTGAAGGTTCCGGGCGTCCGGGCGGCGACGCGCATGGCCGGCGAACCATTCACCATGAATCTGGGCGGCCAGCGTCTCGAGAAGGCGCACGACGGCCCGAAGTACACCGCCATCTACGAGATCGACAGCCCCGGCGTTCTCCTGTCGCAGGAATGGGCAGCAGCCGCGGAGGCCGGGCGCTGGCCGGGCGAGGTCCGTCCGTTCACCAAGAACCGCCGGCACGTGATCTGCAAGATCATCTGAACCGAATGACAGGTCAGCGTTCGCCGCGACGCCGAAGCGTGGTCCGCGTCGGGGTGAAGTCTTTGTGATCGTCGACCCGGCGCGCTTAATCCGACGGCCCTTCTGGGGTATCGTTGCCGGGCACGGGGTGAAAGAGAAGGGCGGATCGATGCGGCGGCTGAAGGCGGGAATGATCACGGTGGCGCTGGCGGGTGCCGCTTTCACCGCATACGTCAGCAACGCGGGAGTTCGCGACTGGGTTGCCGGTGTGACCGGGACCACCAAGCCCAAGGCCAAGGCGAAATCGATCCCCCCGGCACCGGTCCGGACAGCGGCTGTTTCCCGGCAGGATGTCCCGATCATTCTCGAAGGCGTCGGCAACGTTCAGGCCCGCTCGACGATAGCGATCAAGGCTCGCATCGACGGGCAGCTGATGGAGGCGGCGGTCGCGGAGGGCCAGCCGATCGCCAAGGGTGATCTGCTGTTCAAGCTCGACGCCCGTCCCTACGAGGCCCAGCTCCGCCAGGCCGAAGCCAACGTCGCCCGCGACAAGGCAAATCTCGAGAAGGCGATCGCCGACGCCGCGCGCGCCGAAAGCCTGTCCCAGAAAGGCATCTCTCCGAAAACCAGGCTCGAGGAAGCCGAAACGTCGGTCTCGGCATTGCGCGCAGCCGTCCGGGCCTCCGAGGCAACCGTCGAGATTGCCCGCCTCAATCTCGAATACGCGACCATTCGCGCGCCGATCAAGGGCCGCGTCGGCGCCATCCTCATCGCGCCAGGCAACATGGTGAAGGCCAACGACACGCAGCCCATCCTGATGCTGACCGAGATCAGTCCGATAAACGTGTCATTCGCGCTCCCCGAGCAGCACGTCGGCGAATTGCGTAGCCGCCTCGCCTCGAAGGACCCCCTCGTCGTCGAGGCGACGGTGCAGGGGGACGACGGCACGACCGAAAAGGGCGAGCTCTTCTTCATCAACAACGCCATCGACATGAGCACCGGCACCATCCAGGTGATGGCCCGCTTTGCCAATGTCCAGGAGCGGCTGATCCCCGGCCAGTTCGTTCGCGCGCGGGTCCGCATGACGACCTTGCCGAACGCGGTCGTCGCACCGTCGAAGGCGATCCAGATCAATCAGCGCGGTCATTATGCGTGGATCGTGAAGCCGGACAACGCCGCCGAACTGCGGCAGGTGACGATTGGTCCGGAGGTGAGCGGCATGACCGTGGTCAGCCGCGGCCTCGAAGACGGTGAGCGCGTGGTGACGGACGGCCAGCTTCGTCTGTTCCCGGGATCAAAGGTCAACGTCATCGACGACGCGCGAATTGGCGCCAAGGCCAAGGAGCCGTCATGAGCCCAGCAGAGACCTGCATCCGCCGGCCGGTGATGACCACGCTGGTCATGGCGGCCATCATGCTGTTCGGCATGATCGCGTACCGCCTTTTGCCGGTCGCGGAGTTGCCGAGCGTCGACTTCCCGACGATCGAGATCTCGGCATCTCTGCCCGGCGCTAATCCCGAGACCATGGCGTCCGCCGTCGCGACCCCCATCGAGAACCAGCTTTCGCGGATCGCCGGCATCAAGGCGATGTCGTCCGTAAGCTCCACCGGCTCGACGAGAGTCGTCGTCGAATTCGACCTCGACCGCAACATTGACGCGGCGGCTCTCGATGTCCAGACGGCGCTTTCGGCGGCACAGCGGAGCCTTCCGCCCGAGATGACCGAGGCGCCCTCGTTCCGCAAGATCAACCCCGCCGACTTCGCCATCTATTACGTGCAGCTGTCGTCGGCGACCCTCCCCGTCGCGACGCTCAGCGACTACGCGGAGACCGTCCTCCAGCAGCAGGTATCGACCATCAAGGGCGTCGCTCAGGTCCAGTTCTGGGGACAGCAGAAATACGCTGTCCGCATTCAGATCGATCCGCGCCTCCTCGTCACAAAGAACGTCAGCTTCGAGGACGTGGAGCGCGCCGTCCGCGCCGGCAACTCGAACCTCCCGACGGGCTCGTTCAGTGGCCCCGACAAGCAGGTTAATATCAAGACGACCGGCACCCTCATCGGCGGCAACGCCTACTCCGACGTCGTCGTCACCACGCGCAACGGCGCCCCGGTCCGCATCCGCGACATCGGCCGGGCCGTCGATGGCGTCGAACAGGACAAGGTCTCCACCTGGTTCGGCAACGAGCAGGGCATGATGATGGCGGTGTTTCGCCAGCCTGGTTCGAATACCGTCGAGACGGTGGAGGCGATCAACAGGGTCCTCCCACAACTCCGCCAGCAACTCCCGGCATCCGTGACGCTCGACGTCATGTACGACCGCTCGCGCACCATCAAGGAATCGATCCACGAAGTAGAATTCACCCTCGTGCTCGCCGCCGCGCTGGTGGTGATGGTGATCTTCCTGTTCCTGCGCAATCTCACGGCGACATTCATCGCCTCGGCCGCATTGCCGATCTCGATCGTCGGCACCTATGGCGTCATGTACGCGCTCGGCTTCAGCCTGAACAACCTGTCGCTGATGGCGTTGACTCTGGCCGTCGGGTTCGTCGTCGACGACGCGATCGTCATGCTCGAGAACATCGTCCGGCATCGCGAGAAGGGTCTCTCCGGCATGGAGGCCGCGCTCGTCGGCTCGCGCGAGATCACCTTCACCATCATTTCCATGACCATCTCGCTGGTCGCGGTCTTCATTCCGGTGATCTTCATGGGCGGCATGTTGGGCCGCCTCCTCTACGAGTTCGCAATAACGATCTCGGCCGCTGTCATCGTCTCTGGGATCGTGTCGCTGACACTGACGCCCATGCTGTGCTCGCGGATGTTGAAAGGCGAGCATGGCGGTACAGGCCGGCTCTATAGGGCCAGCGAGGCCGTTTTCGACGGCATGCTGTGGGTCTACGACGTCGGACTGCGCTGGTGCTTGCGACATCGCTTCATCGTTCTGCTCTCGTTCTTTGTTTCGATCGGGGCGACCTGGGTTCTCTACGAGCGCATCCAGAAGGACTTTCTGCCCGCCGAGGATACGGGCCGGCTCCTCGTCCGCACCGAGGCAGCGATCGACGCGTCCTACGACGCCTTGATGACCTATCAGGCCGAGGTGGCGCGCCTCGTCGAGCGCAACCCGAACATCGCCCGCGTCATGTCGCGCGTAGGGGCATCCGGATCATCGTCGAACAACAATCAAGGCTTCATGCTGCTGACGCTGAAGCCGCGATCCGAGCGGCCCGAACCCTCGATCGACGCCATCGTCCAGAACCTGCGCCGATCCCTCAACACAGTGCCGGGCGTCCGCGCGTTCGTTCTCAATCCGCCCGCGATCCGCGTCGGTGGGCGATTGTCCAACGCCGACTACCAGTACACGCTCCAGGATATCGACCTCGATACGCTTTATCGCTGGGTCGGCGAGATGCAGCGCGAAATGCGCGCCTTGCCGGGCTTCCAGGACGTGACGAGCGACCTTAAGATCGGCAGCCCTGCAGTGATGATCGACATCGATCGCAATCGGGCGGCGTCATTGGGCGTCGATGCACGCCAGATCGAGCAGGCCCTGGCGGCCGCCTACGGATCGCGCAAGATCTCGACGATCTATACCTCGTCGAGCCAATATGCGGTGATCCTCGAGGTCCTGCCGGAGTTGCAGCGGGACACCTCGAGCCTCGCCCAGATCTATGTCCGATCCTCGTCCGGCCGTCTCCTCCCGCTCGACACTCTGACCACCCAACGCCGAGAAGTGTCGCCCCTGCAGGTCAATCATCAGGGCCAGCTGCCGGCAGTGACGATCTCGTTCAATCTCGCACCGGACGTCTCACTCGGAACGGCAATCGAGAACGTCCGCGCGCTCGAGCGCCGGATCGGCCTCCCGCCGACGATCAGCACCAGCTTTGGCGGCACCGCGGCCGCGTTCGAGGAGTCCATGGCCAACATGGGGATACTCCTCGTCCTCGCGATCCTCGTCGTCTACCTCGTCCTCGGCATCCTCTACGAGAGTTACATCCACCCGTTGACGATCCTGTCCGGCTTGCCGGCAGCCGGCCTCGGTGCGCTGCTGGCGTTGCACCTCTTCGGCATGCCGCTGACGCTCTACGCGTTCGTCGGCGTCATCATGCTGGTCGGCATCGTCAAGAAGAACGCGATCATGATGATCGACTTCGCGCTCGACGCTCAGCGCAACCAAGGCAAGTCCCCCGAGGACGCCATCTACGAGGCCTGCCGCCTCCGCTTTCGTCCGATCATGATGACGACGTTTGCGGCCCTGGCCGGTGCGCTGCCGATCGCTCTCGGCCACGGTGCCGGCGCCGAGGCCCGCGCACCACTCGGCGTGACGGTCGTCGGCGGATTGGCGGTCTCGCAGGTGATCACGCTGTTCCTGACGCCGGTCATCTACCTCTACATGGATCGGCTGCAGCGGATCTTCTCGCGCTCTGCCCCCGACGCAAGCAAGACAGCGCCACGATCGCCGGCGGTCCCTGCCGAGTAACCGGCGGTCTCCATCACCCGCCCGATGCACGCCCGTCTGCGAGGTTCCATAGTCGCTCGATCGCGTCGGAATAGCTCGATGACGGCGGGAACGCGAGGCGCCTCGCCGTACTCCTGTCAAGCCACGCCATCTCCGAGTGTTCGGCCGACAACCGCGGCTCGCCACCGATGACGACGCCGATCCGGGCGAGAATGAACAGAAACACGCCGTCGCTCGGCCTTTGCCGCGTCCACGTCACCACAGTCTCGCCGAACGCGATCCGGATTTCCGTCCCCAGTTCCTCGCGAACCTCCCGCGCCAGGACGTCTGCGTGCGGCACCCATTCTTCCCCGGCATCGATCCGACCGCCTGGAATTTCCCAGTATCCGCTATCCGCCTCACGCAGGAATAGCGCACGCCCATCCCGAACGATGAAACCCTTCAGGCTGACCTCGAACCGTTGAATGTGCCGCTCGTCGCTGAGAGTCATGCTTTCGCCGCCGGGTAGCCGGAACGGATGGCGCCGACCGACGCCAGCCGGTGTCTCCGGATTAAGGAACCTCTGAACAACCTGCCGATCATGGCATGCTGTCGTCCTTGATTCGAGGGGACGGCGGATGGCCGATCAGCTGAGCTTTGCGTCGCT
>LNFM01003365.1_pt1 | contig 31542 bp, 26 predicted proteins | sample 596031 | NCBI WGS metagenome assembly LNFM01 (sample SAMN04254537, study PRJNA301005) | activated carbon metagenome | isolation source: dual media filters at the Ann Arbor, Michigan drinking water treatment plant | place: USA: Ann Arbor | reverse complement strand
CGATGCGCAGCGGCTTGAAACCCAGGGTCAAGCCGCCCGCCTCGACCTGTTCCACGCCGGTCTGGCCCCCGGGATCCAGCCAGGTTTCCAGCGATGCCACCATGTTGATGGGGCCGGGGCTGCTGCCCAGCGTCAGCAGGTCGCCGGCCGCCGCCGGGGCCAGCAGCGCCGCCTGCAGGCACAGCGCGGCCAGCAGCCCACGGATCAGGGCGGCGATCGCTCCTGCGGCGACGGACTGTTTGGCGGCTCCCACAGGCGCGTATTGTGCAGCAAGCATTTCAGGGCGACGCGGCGGGCGGATTGCCGGGGCTGCCGGCTTGACCGGCGGCGGCCAGCGCCACACCGGACCGCGCGCCGGCTTTTCGGAGGCTATGAATTTGGTAGCAATACATGCTTGCTGGATATGGGCTGACGCCCGATTTGTTCACGAATTGGTGTTGCAGACACGCAGCACTTCCCGGCCATAGGCTTCGAGTTTTTTGACGCCCATGCCGCTGATGCCTTCGAGGTCGGCGGTGTTTTGCGGCGCGCGCTCGGCGATGGCGCGCAGGGTCGCGTCGTGAAAAATCACAAAGGCCGGCAGGTTGTGCTCGCGCGCCACCTCGGCGCGCCAGGCCTTGAGCCGGGCCAGCCGTTCCAGCGCGCCGGCATTGAGCGACGCTTCAGCCATGCCCTTGACGGAAGTTTTACTGCTCTTTTTGCGCCGTTCTCCCGCCGTGCCCGCGGCCTGCTCGCGCAGCATCACGCTGGCCTCGCCCTTGAGCACCTGGCGCGCGTCGGGCAGCAGTTGCAGGGTGTTGAAGGCATCGGGGTCGACCCGCACCATGCCTTTGGCGATCAGCTGGCGCAACACGCCGCGCCACTGGACCTCGGCCAGGTCGGTGCCAATGCCGAAGGTGCTGAGTTTGTCGTGGCTGTGCTGCAGCACCTTTTCGGTGGCCTTGCCGCGCAGGATGTCCATCAGGTGGCCGGCACCGAAACTGATGCCGCTGGCCTGCTGCACGCGGTAAATGCAGCTGAGCATCTTGCGCGCGGCTTCGGTGGCGTCCCAGACCCGGGGTGGATTCAGGCAGTTGTCACAGTTGCCACAAGGCAGGCTTTCTTCGCCAAAGTAGTGCAGCAGGGCGACGCGCCGGCAGCGCGTGTCTTCGGCCAGCGTCAACAGCGCGTCGAGCTTGCCGCGCATCACCTGCTTGAACTCCTCGCTGGCCGCGTCGCTGGTGTCTATCATGCGGCGCTGGTTGACGACGTCCTGCAGGCCGTAGGTCATCCAGGCATTGGCCGGCAGGCCGTCGCGGCCGGCGCGGCCGGTTTCCTGGTAGTAGCCCTCGATGTTTTTCGGCATGTCCAGGTGGGCCACAAACCGCACGTCGGGCTTGTCGATGCCCATGCCGAAGGCAATCGTCGCGACCATCACCATGCCTTCCTCGCGCAGGAAGCGGTCCTGGCGCTGCTGGCGCAGCGAACTGTCCAGGCCCGCGTGGTAAGCCATGGCTTTCAGGCCGGCGTCTTCCAGCATGCCGGCGACTTCTTTCACCCGCTTGCGCGACTGGCAATACACGATGCCGGCCTCGCCCGCGTGTTCGGTTTCGATGAAACGCAGCAGCTGGTGTGTCGCGTTGGTTTTTTCGACAATGGTGTAACGGATGTTGGGCCGGTCGAAACTGCTGACGAATTCGCGCGCGTCCTCCAGCTTGAGCCGTTCGATCATGTCCTGGCGCGTCAGCGCATCGGCGGTGGCCGTCAGTGCAATGCGCGGCACATCGGGAAAGGTCTCATGCAACAGGCTCAGCGAGCGGTACTCGGGCCGGAAATCGTGGCCCCACTGGCTCACGCAATGCGCCTCGTCGATCGCAAACAGGCTCAGCAGGCCGCGCTCGTGCAGCGATCCGAGCAGGCCCTTCATGCGCGGCGTGTTGATGCGTTCCGGCGCAGCGTAGAGCAGGGTCAGCTCGTTGCGCAGCAACTGTTTTTCGAGCGCGCTGCTTTCTTCCTGCGTCTGCGTCGAGTTGAGGAAGGCGGCAGCCACGCCGGCCTCGTGCAAGGCGCCGACCTGGTCGTGCATCAGCGCAATCAGCGGCGAGATCACCACCGTCACGCCGTGGCCGGCGTTTTGCCGGGCGATGGCCGGGATCTGGTAACACAGCGACTTGCCGCCGCCGGTGGGCATCAGCACCAGCGCGTCGCCGCCTTGCACCACATGCTCGACGATGGCCTGTTGCGGACCGCGGAAATCGGAATAACCGAAAACCTGGCCCAGGATGTCCAGCGGGGTGGGATGGGTCGCGGTGTGTGGCAAGGGCAAGGGTGTCAGGGTGAAAGTGCTATCGAATATATAGCTGTCGGCGACCGCCAGTCATGGGCTGGGCCTGTTTTTTGCTTGAAACGGGGACTACATCTGTTCCCAGGGCAGACCGTCGAAGCGCCAGCCGCTCTGGGTCGAGCGCTGGAACTGCTCGTCGAGTTCACCCTCGAAGCCGTGCACCACATTGATGACCTCGCTGAAGCCGGCCGCCTCCAGCGCCTGGCCGGCAGCCAGCGTGCGCTGGCCCGAGCGGCAGATCAGCAGCACCGGCTGGTCCTTGCCGCTGGCCTCGCGCGCCACGGCATCGGCAAACTTCTGGGGGTCCGGCGTCAGGTCGGGGTACTCGTACCAGGGCACATTGACCACGCCGGGCGGGCGGCCCACGTACAGCGACTCGATTTCCATGCGCACGTCGACAAACAGGGCGTCGGGGTGCTGCTGGAGGTAGTCCCAGGCTTGTTGGGGTTGGAGGTGTTTCATGGTGGTATCCGGCGGAAGCCTTATTGTCGGGCATGTTTCTGCCCGGGGCGCGACTTGACCGCAGGGTTTGTAGGTGCAGGAGCCACGCTCTAAAATCAGGACATGAAGCAAGCCATCTATACCCGCGGCGCCGCGCTGCCGGCCCTCCTCGAAAAACGCATCGCGATCCTCGACGGCGCCATGGGCACCATGATCCAGCGCTTCAAGCTGAGCGAAGCGCAGTACCGGGGTGAACGCTTCAAGGACTTCCCCAAGGACGTCAAGGGCAACAACGAGCTGCTGAGCCTGACGCGGCCCGACGTGATCCAGGACATCCATGAAGGCTACCTGGCCGCCGGCGCCGACATGGTGGAGACCAACACCTTCGGCGCGACCACGGTGGCCCAGGCCGACTACGACATGGCCGACCTGGCCGTGGAAATGAATTACGAATCGGCCCGCATCGCGCGCGCCGCCTGCGACAAGTTTTCCACCCCCGACAAGCCGCGGTTTGTTGTCGGTGCCCTCGGCCCCACGCCCAAGACCGCCAGCATCAGCCCCGACGTCAACGACCCCGGCGCGCGCAACACCAGCTTCGAGGAGCTGCGCAAGGCCTATTACGAACAGACCGAGGCGCTGGTCAGGGGCGGCGCCGATGTGCTGCTGGTCGAAACCATTTTCGACACGCTCAATGCCAAGGCCGCGTTGTTCGCCATTGACGAGTATTTCGACAACAGCGGCGAGCGCCTGCCGCTGATCATCAGCGGCACCGTCACCGATGCGTCCGGCCGCATCCTGAGCGGCCAGACGGTCACTGCCTTCTGGCACAGCGTGCGCCACGCGCAGCCGCTGGCCGTGGGCCTCAATTGCGCGCTCGGCGCCGCGCTGATGCGCCCCTACATCCAGGAGCTGGCGCGGGCCGCCGGCGACACCTACATCAGTTGCTACCCCAATGCCGGCCTGCCGAATCCGATGAGCGACACCGGTTTCGACGAAACACCCGACGTGACCTCGCGCCTGCTGCGCGAATTCGCCGACGAAGGCCTGGTCAACATCGTCGGCGGCTGCTGCGGCACCACGCCGGAACACATAGGCGCCATCCACCAGGCGGTCGAGCCGCTGGCGCCCCGGAGCATCCAGCGCGGGTTCTTTTACAAGCAGGCGGCTTGAGGCGCTGAACCTGGCCGGATTTGTCATCCCGGACTTGATCCGGGATCCATGTTGGCAAGCTCGTGCCATTGGATGCATGCCTGCACCTGTTGGCCGGGGGTTGCCCGGCGGCAAGTAACTTTCTTTTGCTTCGCCAAAAGAAAGTCACCAAAGAAGAGGCGACCCTGCTGTCTGCGTCCCCTCTCCGCTGGCGCTTCGAGGGGCAACCTGCGGTGCTCGTCAAAAGCGGGGTCTTGCTCGAACTCGCTTCGCTCAGACAATCGCAAGCCCTGATCCGCTTTTGACTGCGCTCCTCGGCGCATACAGAAGGGGGGGAAGCCAAGGCGGGGACAAAAGTCCGGAGCAGAAGAAGCGCGTCGCGCTTCTTCTGCGGGAATCCCAACGCACGGTCATGTTTGCACGCGAGCGCAGCGCACGCGGCCAGATGAGGTCCCCCTCCATCGCCCAGCGGGGCGAGGGAGGGGTTAGGGGCGGGAGTGGGGAGTCAAGCCTGCCGACGCGAGGCGGACTGCAGCCGCAGCGAGAAGCCTTGACGGTGCCCCGGGCTTGGGCAAGGACAGCCCCAAAAGATCCCATCCGCCCTGTTTTGCTGCGCACCACAAAGCAGCTACACCACTGATGCACAAACCCGACAAATTAACCCTACGCCAGAATTTTTCATCTTCGCGTAAGCATTGTTGGCGATAAGGTCAATCAGTGTTTTTCCTGATCGGAGAGTTTTATGTCCTGTTTTTCCCCTGCAACGCGCGCTGCCTGCCTGCTGGCGCTTGCTCCCCTGCTGCTTCCGGCCGGGGCTGTTGCGCAAACCGACGGCGTGTTCCCCGACAAGGTGGTGATTCACCATGTCGGTCCCCTGTCCAAAAGTGTCCTGGCCGCGTCGAACCAGGAAGCCATTGCCGGCGCCATGCTCTACTTTGAACGCATCAATGCCCGGGGCGGCGTCAACGGCCGCAAGATCGTGCTCGAGACCAGCGACGACAACCAGGACGTCAAGAAGTCCGAGGAGCTCACCAAAGCGGTGATAGGCAAGGAAAGCGCCATCGCCTTTTTCATGCCGCGGACCTCGCCGGTGATCGATGTGATGATGCCGCTGGTGGAGGCGGCGGCGATTCCGCTGATCGCGCCGCAGGTGGGGCCGGACTCGGTGACCGAGCCGATGAAGCGCCATGTGTTTGCCGTGCGCGCCAGCTACAGCGCCGAGGTCGAGCATGTGATCCGGCTGCAGAACTCCTTTGGCCGCTCCAAGTTTGCCGTGATCGGCGCCACCGGCTCCTTCGGCGACAACGTGGTCAAGAGCGCCGAACGCGCCCTGGCCGCGCTGTCGCTCAAACCCGCAGGCATCGTGCGGGTGGACGAACGCAACCCGGACATCACCGACGCGATCAAGGTGCTGACAGCCGCTGCGCCCGACGTGGTGATTTTCGGCTGTGCGGCCAAGTGTGGCTCGGACTTCGTCAAGGCCTACAACAAGGCCGGCCAGCGCGCCCAGTATGTGGCACTGTCGAACTCGAGCAATTCGCAGTTTGTGCAGGCGCTGGGTGACCAGGGCCGCGGCGTGATTGTGATGCAGGTCGCGCCTTCGCCCAGTTCGCCGCGGTATGCGGTGTCGCGCGAGTTCAAGGCGGCGGCCGATGCGGCCAAGCTGCCCATCACCTATGCGGCCATGCAGGGCTGGCTGTCGGCCCGCCTGGTGGTCGAGGGCCTGCAGCGCGCCGGCAGCAAACCCACACCGGCCTCGCTGACCAGCGCGCTGGAAGGCATGCAGAACTTCAACATGGGCGACTACATCATCAACTACGGGCCGCGCCAGCGCGCCGGGTCGCAGTTCATCGAGCCCACCATGATTGGCGCCTCCGGCGGCTTTGTGTACTGAGGCCGCCGCGGCCGCCCGCCGTTTGCCTTGAAGCGCGCGGGCCGGCCGGACCCGGCTTCCCGCAAGCTGCCAGAATCCCTGCATGCATTTTTTCAGGGACCTGAATCTTTCCGCCTTCACCGCCGGTTTTGTCGCGGTGCTGGTCGGCTTCACCAGTTCGGTGGCCATCGTGTTCCAGGCGGCGCAGGCCTTCAATGCCACGCCGGAGCAGATCAGCTCGTGGATGTGGGCGCTGGGCCTGGGCATGGGCCTGTGTTCGGCGCTGCCTTCCCTGTGGCTCAGGCAGCCGGTGATGGTGGCCTGGTCCACACCGGGCGCGGCGGTGCTGGCCACCGCCGGGCTGGCCGGCGGCTTTTCCATGGGCGAGGCGGTTGCGGCATTCATGGTCAGCGCCGCGCTGATCACCGTGTTCGGCATCACCGGCTGGTTTGAAAAGGCCATGAACCGCATCCCGATGGCACTTGCCGCGGCCCTGCTGGCGGGGGTGCTCGCGCGTTTCGGGATCCAGGCATTTGCCGCCGCGCAAACCGCGCTGCCGCTGGTGTTGCTGATGCTGGCGATCTATCTGCTGGGCCGGCGTTTCCTGCCGCGTTATGCGGTGGTGCTGACCCTGCTGGGCGCCATCGTGTTTGCCGCGGCGCGCGGCGAGATGGCCTGGTCGGCGATGAACTTCTCGCTGGCGCTGCCGGTGTTTGTGGCGCCGCAGTTCAGCGTCGCAGCGATCGTCAGCCTGGCGCTGCCGCTGTTTGTGGTGACCATGGCCTCGCAAAACCTGCCCGGCGCAGCCGCAATACGCGCGGCCGGTTACGGGCCGGACGCGCCGGGCGGCGGCATCCCGGTGTCGAAAATCATCACGCTGAGCGGGCTGGCGACGCTGGTACTGGCACCCTTCGGCGCGTTTGCGCTCAACCTCAGCGCGATCACCGCCGCCATCTGCATGGGCCCGGAGGCGCATGAAGACCCGCGCAAGCGTTACACCGCGGCCGTGTGTTGCGGCGCGATCTACGTGCTGATCGGCATCTTCGGCGCGGCCGTGACCGGCCTGCTCACGGCCTTTCCCAAGGAGCTGGTGGTGGCGATCGCCGGGCTGGCCCTGCTCGGCACCATAGGCAGCGGGCTGGCGCAGGCGCTGCGCGAGGAGCCGCACCGCGAGGCGGCGCTTATCACGTTTCTGGTGACCTTGTCGGGCGTGACGATTGCCGGGGTCGGCGCTGCGTTCTGGGGCGTGGTGGCCGGCGCGCTCGCGCTATTTGTACAACAATACCGGCAACGCGCCGCTCAGGCTGACCCCTCCTCACCAGATGGAACCCCATGAACATCCTTTTTATTGCCGACCCGCTGGCTTCCTTCAAGATCTACAAGGACACCACCTTTGCGATGATGCGGGAGGCGCAGCGGCGCGGCCACCGCATCAGCGCCTGCGAGCAGCAGGACCTGATGTGGCAGCGCGGCTCGGCCGTGATGGCCCACGTGCGCGACATCACCCTGACCGGCGACACACAGGACTGGTACGCCGAGCAGGGCACGCGCCAGGTCGCGCTGAAGGACTTCGACGCCGTCCTGATGCGCAAGGATCCGCCGTTTGACAGCGAGTACTTCTACGCCACGCACCTGCTGGAGCAGGGCGAGCGTGACGGCGCACGGGTCTTCAACAAACCGCGCGCCCTGCGCGACCATCCGGAAAAACTCGCCATCATGGAGTTTCCGCAGTTCATCGGCCCCACGCTGGTGACGCGTGATGCCGAGGACATCAAGCGTTTCCACGCCGAGCACCGGGACATCATCCTGAAACCGCTGGACGGCATGGGTGGCATGGGCATTTTCCGGGTCGGCCCCGACGGGCTGAACCTGGGCTCCATCACCGAGACGCTGAACCGCCACGGCGCGCAAAGCCTGATGGTGCAGAAGTTCCTGCCCGACATCGTCAAGGGCGACAAGCGCGTGCTGATCATAGGCGGCAAGTGTGTGCCGCACAGCCTGGCGCGCATTCCCCAGGGCAGCGAGGTGCGCGGCAACCTGGCCGCCGGCGGCCTGGGCGTGGCGCTGCCGCTGTCGGCGCGCGACCGCGAGATCGGCGAGGCGCTGGGCCCGGTGCTGGCCTCGCGCGGCCTGCTGCTGGCCGGCGTGGACGTGATCGGCGACTGCGTCACCGAGATCAATGTCACCAGCCCGACCTGTTTCCAGGAAATATTCGACCAGACCGGTTTTGATGTGGCGGCGATGTTTGTCGATGCGCTGGAAGCAGCCCTGAAATAGCAGGCAAACCGGCCGCCAGCCCATGACTGCCGGGCGCCATGAGCTCCTGAATTGATAGCATTCAGGAGCGCAGGGTGCCGCCCTCGAAGACCCTCAGTTCGCCCGGCGCAAAGGCCTGCCAGGCCTCGTTGGTGGTCAGCGGCGCGGTCACCACCACGGCAACGCGGTCGCCCGGCGCGGCCTGTTCGGCAAAGTTGACGCTGAGGTCTTCGTCACTGAGCGTGGCATGCGAGAACGGGTGTTTGCGCTCCACGTGGTACAGGCTGGTGGAAGCATGGGCCCACAGCGCCAGCCCGTTGCTCAGCAAGAAGTTGAAGGTGCCGTGCGGCGCGATCTGCGCGGCCAGTTCGCGCAAGGTCAGGGTCAACTCGGCGATGCCCGGCACGCCGGCATGGGACTTGGCCAGTTCCTGCATGATCCAGCAGAAGGCGCGTTCGCTGTCGGTGTTGCCGACCGGGCGGAAGCTGCCGTGCAGGCGCGGGTTGAAGTCCTTCAGGTCGCCGTTGTGGGCGAACACCCAGTAGCGGCCCCACAACTCGCGCACAAAAGGGTGGCAGTTTTCCAGCGCCACGCGGCCCTGCGTGGCCTTGCGGATGTGCGCGATCACGTTGCGGCTCTTGATCGGGTAGCGGCGTATCAGCTCGGCCACCGGGGACTGGAAGGCCGACTGGTGGTCGACAAAGTGGCGCAGGCCGCGGTCGCTTTCGCTGCAGTCACCGCCTTCAAAAAAAGCGATGCCCCAGCCGTCGCCGTGGTGGTCGGTGTTGCCACCGCGCTGCGCAAAACCGGTGAAGCTGAAGGTCACATCGGTCGGCGTGTTGCAGTTCATTCCCAGAAGTTGGCACATGGATGATTCAGCTTCCTGCAGTCGGGGTTGAGGCGGCCGGGGGTTTCAGTCTCCATGCCGCAAACAGCGCCAGCACACACAGTGCAGCCAGCATCAAAAACGATTCATTGAAAGCCGCCAGCCGGGCCGGGCTGCTGGCGGTCTGCGACAGTGAATCGCCGTGCGCGGCCAGCCGCCACTCGAGCGCGATGCCGCACAGGCTGACCCCGATGGCGCCGCCCAGCATGCGCACAAAATTGATGGCACTCGAACCCTGGGAGATCAGGTCCGAACTCAGGGCCCGCAGCGAACCGAGGTTCAGCGAGGGCAGGATGAAGCCCAGGCCGATGCGCCCCAGGATGGCCCACAACACCAGCAGCCAGATCGCGGTGCCCAGCGTCACGGTCAGCATCAGCGCAAACGACAGTGCCAGCAGCGCCAGCCCGATGCTGACCAGCAGCCAGGTCGGCCGCCGGTCGGCCAGCCGGCCCACCAGCGCAATCGTGACGGCCAGCACAAAACCGGCCGGCAGCAGGATGCTGCCGACATAGGAAGCCGACAGGCCCAGGCCCAGCTGCATGTAAACCGGCAGCAGGTAGGTGGAGCCGAACAGCGCCGTGCCGTAAATGAAGGCGACGATGCTGCCCATCGCAAACGGCCGGAAACTGAACAGCGCCAGGTTCATCAGCGGCTCGCGCCCGGTGGCGGCCATGCGCCGCTGCCAGGCCAGGAACACCGCCAGGGCCAGCGCAGCGGCGCCCATCAGCAGCACGGCCTCGGCGACCGAGCCGCCGTGCAGCGCCACCATGCCGTTGAGCAGGCACAGGGTGCCCACGCCGCCCAGCAGCAGGCCGCGCCAGTCCAGCGTGGCACCCTTGCGGTTGGCCGCTGCGCCGCCGGGCGCGGTGACCGGCACATAGCGGTAAGCCAGCCACAGGGAGGCCAGGCAAAAAGGAACCACCATGAAAAAGATCGAGCGCCAGCCGAACAGGTCCACCAGCACGCCGCCTATGCTGGGGCCGATGGCAGGCGCCAGCACCACACCCATGCCGAAAATGCCGCTGGCGCGGCCCTGTTCGTTGGGCTGGAAGGCCCGCATGATGATGATGGCGGGAATCGGCTGCACCACGCCGGCCGCCAGTCCCTCGGCGACGCGCGCGCCCAGCACCACGGCGAAGGTGGTCGAAAAGCCGCCGACCACGCCGCCGGCCAGGAGCAGCAGCATGGTGCCGACGTAGGTGCGGCGGTAGCCGTAACGCGCCAGCAGCCAGGGCGTGGTCAGCATGGATACCGTCATGGCCACCATGAAGCCGGAGGTGACCCATTGGGCGCGCTCCTGGCCCAGCGTGAAATGCTGGCTCATGTCCGGGATCGCCACGTTGACGATGGTCGAGGACATGATGGAGGCCATGGTGCCGACCATCACCGACAGCAACAGCAGCCAGCGGTAACGCGGGCCGTAACGGGCCTGCAGTTCCGGAAGTGTGGAAGGGCGGCTCAAGGCTGTTCCGGGCGCGGGTGGCGGTGGGCCTGAAACGCCGGCAGCGGCATCAGCGCGGTTCGGACCAGAGCTTGCCGCCGGTGGCCCAGTTTTCGCGCTTGATGTCGGTGATGATGACGTCCACCGACTCGGGTGTGACGGCCAGCACCTCGACGCTGACACGGGTCAGTTCGGCAACCAGCTTTTTCTTCTGCTCGAGCGTGCGGCCTTCCATCATTTCGACGTGGTAAGTGGGCATGGGGATCCTTGGTTTGGGTCAATCAGGACCTCCATGATAAAAGCCCGGCGATTGCCATGCCTTTTCTGTCAGCAACGGCTGACATCGGGACAAGGCAAGTCGGCGCAAGCCGGGCGTGCAAACGTGGCAAACTTTGAATGCTCCAGCCGCGCAAGCCATGCCTTGGTGCGGCACTTTTGACTCTAGCGACCCCGGAAAATCCATTGTCCAACACCACCGATTCACCAGCCGTCGCTGACGCCCCCGATTTGCCGAGCCTGGCCGGGCGCGCCTACCGCTGCCAGTGCGGCTGCCCGGTGTTCTTCCGCAACAGCACCTGCCTGGCCTGCGGCACGCCGCTGGGTTATGACACGGTGCAGGCGCGCCTGCTGCCGCTGATGCCGGGCCAGGATCCGGACACCTGGGTCGAATGGCAGGCCGGGGACGCGCCCGCCAAGCCCGTCAGCGAGGTCCCGACACCGGCCTATCTGCGCTGTGCCAACCTCGACACACCGGCGGCCTGCAACTGGCTCGTGCCGGTGGGCGAAGGCCAGCCGCAGATGCTGCTGTGCCGCGCCTGCCGGCTCAACCGCACCATTCCCGACCTGAACGATCCGGAACACCCGGACAACGGCGAGCTCTGGGGCAAGGTCGAACTGGCCAAACGCCGGCTGGTCTCGGCCTTGCTGGCGCTCGGGCTGCCGCTGTCCTCGCGCGTGAGCGAAGACCCGGAGGGCGGCCTGATGTTCGACTTCCTGCGCTCGCCCGACTATGGCCCGCACATCCTGACCGGTCACAGCACCGGCCTGATCACGCTGAACCTCAACGAAGCCGACGACGCCACGCGCGAAGCGGTGCGCAAGGCCATGCACGAGCCCTACCGCACCCTGCTGGGCCATCTGCGGCACGAGGTCGGGCACTATTACTGGGACCGGCTGATCGCAGGCACCGACTGGCTGCAGAGTTTTCGCGAACTGTTCGGCGACGAGACCCAGGACTACGCCGCCGCCTTGCAAACCAACTACGCCCAGGGACCACGACCCGACTGGGCGCTCAATTACGTCAGTGCCTATGCCAGCGTGCACCCGTGGGAAGACTGGGCCGAATGCTGGGCGCATTACCTGCACATCCGCGACACGGTGGACACGGCACTGAGTTTCGGCCTGGCCACCGACACCGCGCAACTCGAATTCACGCCGTTCACCCTCGACGCGCTGTACCAGCCCGACCATCCGGATGCCGGACGTTTCCTGGCCTTTCTGAACCGCTGGACCCAGCTGACCATGCTGCTCAACGAGATGTCGCGCGCCATGGGGCAGCCGGATTTTTACCCTTTTGTGTTGCCGCACGGGGTGGTCGCCAAGCTGCATTTCATTCATCTGGTGGTCAGTGCGGTCAACGAGCCGGCCGCGCCGCCGGAGGCGTCCGATACCCCCAACCAGACGTCGAACAACAACGGCGCCGACGGTGACAACCCGCAGGAGCTCGAAGAAACCCAACTCCAGTCCCAGGGTTTTGAGCCGCAGCAGCAGATGCAGGGCCAGAACAACTTCTGACCGGGGTCAGGCGCGACTCATGCGCTTGCCGGATCGAGATTTTTCATCTCCCAGGCTATCCGCACCAGTTCGCTCTTGAGTTGCAGGCGGGCTTGGGCATCCAGCCCCGACAGGCTCAGCGGCAGGCTCATGCGGCGCGGCGAGATGGCAGGCCCGCGCGAGGCAAACACAATGCAGTTGCTTTTTTCCGCAGCCATGACCTCGACCGCATTGCCGCTGAAGCTGCGGCTGATGCGGCCCGCCAGCAGCGGGTAGTCCGTGTGGTCCGCATGCAGGTTGACCACCAGCACGCCGTCCTGCGCGAGCGCCGCGAAACAGTCGTCGTAAAAGCGCTGCGAACAAAGCGCCGCAGGCTGGCCCTGGTGGTCAAAGCCGTCGACCAGCAACACATCGAAGCCTGGGGTTTCATGCTGCAGGTAGATCGCGCCGTCTGCCGCAATCACCTGGAAGCGTTCATCGTCCTCCGGCACCTGGAACTCGCGACGCAGCGCGATCACATGCGGGTTGATCTCCAGCACCGTCATCCGGCTGCCGCCCAGCTGCCGGTGGCAAAACTTGGCCAGCGAGCCGCCGCCCAGGCCGATCATGCCGATGTGCGCTGGCGCCGGCTTGAACAGCAGAAAACCCATCATGGTCCGGGTGTAGTCCAGGTCCAGGTAGCCGGGCCGGCGCAGCAGCATGCGGCTTTGCAGCTCGCCCAGCGTGAAATGCAGGGACCGGCTGGCGCCGTCCTCGCGCACAAACGGTTCGACATGCTGCAGCGAAGCGAAGTCGCCGCCGGCAGGCTGGTGCGTCATCGCGCGCGCGCCCGTTTGCGCAGGTCGATCAGGACCGGCGGCAGGGCCATGGCCACCAGCAGCGCGGCAATCGGCAGCGTGGCGCTGAAACCCATGGCCCTGAAGGCCAGCGCGCCGGCGATGCCGCCCGAGAAAAACAGGCCCAGCAGGCTGGCATGGATGAACAGCTTGTCGGTGTTGGCCTGGACGAACTGGATGTTGTTGGCCTTGCGCGAGTGGTTCCAGTAGATCAGCCGGCCCAGCTCGATACCGAGGTCGGTGATCACCCCGGTCATGTGGGTGGTGCGGATCTCGGCGTTCGAGATTTTGGTGACGATGGCGTTCTGCAGGCCCATGATGAAACACAGCAGCAGCACCGCGGTCGGCACCAGCAGGCTGGCGAAGGACTTCAGATTGGCCCCGACCAGGCCGAACACCAGCAGCAGCACCGCCTCCAGCAAGAGGGCCAGCGCGTATTTGCTGCGCAGTTCCTGGCGGCGTGCCCAGCTGATCAGCAAGGTGGTGGTGATGGCGCCGGCCACAAACGCGGCCAGCGAGACCAGACCGGCCAGTGCCAGGCCTATGCTGCCCAGCACCAGGTCATCGGCAATGGACGAGACGATGCCGGTCATGTGCGAGGTGTAGCGGTGTACCGCGAGGAATCCGCCGGCATTGATGGCGCCCGCGACAAAGGCCAGGATGCCGCCGAACTGCCGGTTGCTGCGGCGTGTTCGCTCCCGGGCGGTGAGCTGGAGCAGAAAGGTCAGGACCATGGCAGGCCCTGATTATCTGCCTGCGTGGATGTCCTGTCGCGAAGGAGTGTGCGACGCTATCAATTCAATAGCTGACGACGCCCGATTGGCATGGGCTGGAGGCTCGTGCGACCCTGAATCAGATCTCGATCTTGCTGCCCAGTTCGACCACCGAGTTGTTGGGCAGGTTCAGGAAGTCGGCCGCGCCGCTGGCGTTGTGGTGCATCTGCGCAAACAGCTTTTCGCGCCAGGGCATCATGCCGCCGCCTATGGTGGGCACCACCACGTCGCGCGACAGGAAGTAGCTGGTGGTCATGGTCTCGAGTTCGCAGCCGCGCGTGCGCATCTGCTGCAGCGCCTTGGGCACGTCCGGGTCGTTCTTGAAGCCGTAGTGGATCACCACCTGCCAGCAGTTGTGGCCCAGCGACTCGATCACCAGGCGCTTGTCCAGGCCTATCCAGGGCACCTCATGGTTGTGCACGGTGACAAACAGGTTCTGGTCGTGCAGCACCTTGTTGTGCTTGAGGTTGTGCAGCAATGCATTGGGCACCACACCGGCCTCGGCGGTCAGGAACACCGCCGTGCCTTCAACGCGGGCGGGCGGGCTGACAAACACGGCCTCCAGAAAACTCGGCAGGTCGATGGCGTCGGCGCGCAACTTCTGGTTGAGCAGCGCCCGGCCCTGTTTCCAGGTCATCATGACGGTGAACATGGTCAGGCCGATCAGCACCGGGAACCAGCCGCCCTGGAAAAACTTCAGGGCGTTGGAGGCGAAAAACAGCAGGTCCACGACGAAGAAAATGCCGGTGGCCGCGACACACAGGGCCAGCGGCAGCTTCCATGCGTAGCGGATCACGAAAAAGGTCAGCACGGTGGTGATCAGCATGTCGGTGGTCACTGCAATCCCGTAGGCCGAGGCCAGGTTGGTCGAGTTCTTGAACAGCGCCACCGCCACCACGATGGCGGCGAACAGCGACCAGTTCACCGCGGGAATGTAGACCTGGCCGGTCTCGTGCACCGAGGTGTGGCGGATCTGCATGCGCGGCAGGTAGCCAAGCTGGATCGCCTGCTTGCTGACCGAAAACGCCGCCGACAGCAGGGCCTGGGAGGCAATCACCGTGGCGGCGGTCGCCAGGATCACCAGCGGCACCAGCGCCCACTTGGGCGCCATCAGGTAAAACGGGTTGGTGACGGACTCAGGCGTGTAGATCAGCATCGCGCCCTGGCCGAAGTAGTTGATCAACAGGGCCGGCATGACCAGCGCAAACCAGGCCATGCGTATCGGTTTTTTGCCGAAGTGCCCAAGATCGGCATACAGCGCCTCGGTGCCGGTGACACACAGCACCAGCGCGCCCAGCAGCACAAACGTGATGCCGGGATGCTGGACGATGAAACGCAGCGCATGGTGCGGGCTGACGGCGCCCAGCACCTCGGGATGGGCCCAGATGTGCGGGATGCCCAGTACCGCGATGGTGACAAACCATACCGCGCAGATCGGGCCGAACATGCGGCCTATGCCGGTGGTGCCGTTTTTCTGCACATAAAACAGGCCGAAGATCACCACCAGCGCAATCGGCATGATGTAGTCGTTGAATGCCGGCGACAGCAGCTCCAGGCCCTCGACCGCCGACAGCACCGAAATGGCCGGCGTGATGACACCGTCACCGTAAAAAATCGCCGTGCCGAAAATGCCCACGCCCAGCAGCCAGCGCCGCAGTTTGGGCTTGTCGTTGACGGCGTTGGTGGCCAGCGCCAGCATCGCGATCAGCCCGCCCTCGCCGTTGTTGTCGGCGCGCAGGATCAGCGTGACGTACTTCAGGGAGACGATGACGGTGATCGTCCAGAACACCATGGACAGGATGCCATAGACGTTGTCCGGGGTCAGGGGCACGTAGCCCGAGTTGAAGACGACTTTGAGGGCATACAGCACGCTGGTGCCGATGTCGCCGTAAACAATGCCGATGGCGCCCAGGGTGAGCACCGCAAGAGAAGATTTTTTTCTGGACACAAAAAAATCCCGCTGGGGCTGGTCAGGTGGGCGCCCGCCGCGGGAAGGTTACCTTGGGGAAGGCTATTTTGCGCCCGGCCTCGCCCTTGGCAAGTCAGCGCAGACCCCTAATCGCAAGAAACCTGGAGTTTGTTGCACTGCAACAACTTGTAACCGCGGCGCGGAACTGCGCGTGCCATGCCGCAATCGGCGGAGTGTCGGCAAAACACTATATTTTTGATAGCTCTGTGCCTATGCCAGACAAGGGCTGGGGGCGAAAAAGCCTGTTTTTTGGCGGCTTCAGAGGCTCGCCTGCCTAGTCATAGACTTCGGCGTCGGGATCGGTCGCTTCCAGCTCGTAGCTGGCGGCCAGCATGGCCAGGCGGCCAATCACGCCGTACATATAGAAGCGGTTCGGACCGCTGGCCCCGGGCGGGATGCCCGGCTGCGGCAGCCGGCCGCTGTCGGCAAAAGCCAGCGGCACAAAACTCGAGCCCGGCGCATTGAGGTTTTCGTCGATGCCGCGGTCGGCATGCACCCGGTAAAAACCGCCCACCACATAACGGTCCATCATGTAGACCACCGGCTCGGCCACCGCGTCATTGATGCGTTCGTGGGTTTGCACGCCTTCCTGGATGATGACCTCGGACAAGGGCTGGCCATCCTTGGTGGTACTCATCTTGTTTTTGGTCTTGCGGTTGAGTTCGTCCAGGTCCTTGACGTCGCGCACCGTCATGATGCCCATGCCGTAGGTGCCGTTGTCGGCCTTGACGATCACGAAGGGCTTTTCGTTGATGCCGTATTCCTTGTACTTGCGGCGGATCCTGGTCAGCAGGGCGTCGACGTTGGTTCTCAGGCAGTCCATGCCCGCGCCTTCGGACATGTTGACCTCGCCGCACTTGGCGAACATCGGGTTGATCAGCCAGGGGTCCACGCCCAGCAGCTTGCCAAAACGCTTGGAAACTTCCTCATAGGCCTGGAAATGGCGCGACTTGCGCCGCACCGACCACCCCGCATGCAGCGGTGGCAGCAGATACTGCTCGTTGAGGTCCTCCAGCATGCCGGGCGTGCCGGCCGACAGGTCGTTGTTGAGCAGGATGGTGCAGGGGTCAAAGTTTTTCAGTCCCAGGCGCCGGTCGGTGCGCACCAGCGGCTCCAGCGTGATCTGCTCGCCGGTCGGCAGCGTCAGCGTGGTGGGCTCGGTGATGTCGGGGCTCAGCGAGCCGAAACGCACGTTCAGGCCGGCCTGGTGGAAGATGCGCTTGAGCTGCAGCACGTTCGACAGGTAAAAGGTGTTGCGCGTGTGGTTTTCGGGAATGACCAGCAGGTTGCGCGCCTCGGGGCAGATCTTCTCGATCGCCGCCATGGCCGCCTGCACCGCCAGAGGCAGCATCTCTGGCGTCAGGTTGTTCCACCCGCCGGGGTAGAGGTTGGTGTCCACCGGCGCCAGCTTGAAGCCGGCGTTGCGTACATCGACCGAGCTGTAAAACGGCGGCGTGTGCTCCATCCACTCGAGGCGGAACCAGCGTTCGATCGCCGGGGTCATGTCGAGGATGCGCTGTTCGAGCTCGTTGGTGGGGCCGTTCAAGGCAGTGATGAGGTGCGGAACCATGCGGCCACTTTCAGTCTGGTGTTGTTGTCGGTGTCGGTTCTGGCTGACCGGTTTCAGGGATATTGGGTTGGGCCAAGCGCTTACAAGGGCCGGACCGGCACTGTGGCGTGGCCGTGGCCCTTAGCCGCGCACCTCGCCCTGGCCCAGCACCACGTACTTCAGCGAGGTCAGGCCCTCGATGCCGACCGGCCCGCGGGCATGAAACTTGTCGGTGCTGATGCCGATTTCCGCCCCCAACCCGAACTCGAAGCCATCGGCGAAGCGGGTGCTCGCATTCACCATCACGCTGGCCGAATCGACATCGCGCAGAAAGCGCTGCGCGTGCATGTGGTCGCGCGTGAGGATGGCGTCGGTGTGGTGGCTGGAGTACTGGTTGATGTGGGTTATCGCCTCGTCCACACCGGCGACCACCTTGATGCTGATGATGGGCGCCAGGTATTCCTCGTACCAGTCCTGCTCGGTGGCGGCCAGCACTTTGGCCCCCGGTAGCTTGGCCAGAATGGCCTGGGCCTCGGCATCGCAGCGCATCTCGACACCCTTGGTGGCATAGATCGCGCCGATTTTTGGCAGGAACTCTGCCGCCACACCGCGCGCCACCAGCAGGCCTTCGCTGGCATTGCAGGGGCTGTACTTCTGGGTCTTGGCGTTGTCGGCCACGGTCACCGCCATGGCGATGTCGCAGGGGTCGTCGACATACACATGGCAGTTGCCGTCCAGGTGCTTGATGACCGGCACTTTCGCATCGCGGCTGATGCGTTCTATCAGGCCCTTGCCGCCGCGCGGGATGATCACGTCGACATACTGCGGCATGGTGATCAGCAAGCCCACGGCTTCGCGGTCGGTGGTCGGCACCAGCTGCACCGCCTCTGCGGGCAGGCCCGCATCCACCAAGGCTTGCTGCACCAGCGCGGCCAGCGCCTTGTTCGACTCGATCGCTTCCGAGCCGCCGCGCAGGATGCAGGCATTGCCGCTCTTGATCGCCAGCGAGGCGGCTTCAATCGTGACGTTGGGGCGGCTTTCGTAAATCATGCCGAACACCCCGATGGGCACGCGCATCTGGCCGACGCGGATGCCGCTGGGCTGCTGCTTCATGCCGATGATCTCGCCGATCACGTCGGGCATGGCCGCAAGTTGCTCGCAGCCAAGGGCGACGGTTTCCAGGGTCTTGGCGTCCAGCTTGAGCCGGTCCAGCATGGGGCCGGCCAGGCCGGCTGCGGCTGCGCGTTCCAAATCAGTGGCATTGGCAGCCTGAAGAGGTGTGATCTGGCTGCGCAGCAATCCGGCCAAAGCCGAAAGCGCTCTGTTTTTTGTAGCTGATGATGCCCGTGCCATAAGGGCTGAGGCCGTTTTTGACCTGGAGCCCATGGCTTGCATGAGCCCGGCAATGTCGCCGCGGACAGCCAGGGTGGAAGGAGTGTCGGGCGCGTTCATGCCGCTATTTTGCCCGTATTCATGCGGCGGGGAGCAGGGCGTCAGTTCCCGGCGGGCACGCCCCGGCGCTGCATCATGTCCTGGCTCATGGCCTGCAGGGCGTCGTCCGTCAGTGCGGCCTGGGCCGCGGGGTAGGCCAGCTGGTCCTCGTCCACCAGGTGGCGCACGTACAGTGCGGCAAACCGGTTCAGCGCTGCGCTGCGCTCGGGGCCCAGCGGCGTCCAGTCCGCAGCCGCGCTGTCGCTGACGGCCTGCAGCACGCGGCGCGCCAACGGCCAGGCGGCTTCCATGTCGCGGTGGTCCTGCAGCAGGCGCTGCACCACGGCGCGCAGGCCAGCATCCGGCCCCGCCAGCAGCGGCGGGAACACATGTATCTCCTCATCCTGGTGGTGCAGCGGCGCCGCCAGATCGAAGTAGCGCATCACGTCACGTGCGGCCTGCCGGGCGGCATCGTCGAGGCCGTGCGCCAGCAGGTGCTGCTGCAGGCGCGCCAGCAAGGCCAGCATGCGTTCGACCCGCTCGTGGCAGGCGCCCAGCATCTCGAAAGGCGCTTCAAAACCAGCTCCGGGCGAATGAAAGCCGGGCACGGCCCCAGGCCGTTCAGTGCGGCGCACGATGCCCATGTCAGCCGAACTGCACCGGTTGGCCCTGCGGGTCAAACGGGATGAAGGCGCCGATCCGCCCCTGCTTGATGTCCTCGACCATGCGCTGCAGCGGCTCCTCGGCATCTTCGGTGGTGGGCGGCCGGTTCACAGAGCCCCCCAACGCTGCGGCAAACACCAGGCCCCAGGGGTGGCCGAACTGGCTGGATTCCTGGACCAGCGCCGCAAACGAGCTCAGCTCTTCCGGCCGCTTGTCCACACACATCAGCGGCACCAGCGCGCCGCCCTGGCCCGCCTCAAAACGTTCGCGTTGCAGCGGCGTGCTGTCATCGGGCAGCTCCACGCCGGCAAACACAAACAGCAGGCGCTGCGGCTCGGGCTGCGTCCGCGCGGCCTGCAGCAGGTCTTCAAAACTCAGAATATCCATGGGGTCCATCCGGTTACAGGGAACAAGAAAAATCCGGGGGATCGCGCTCCGTCGCGTTCCCGCCCGAAGCAAGGCTGCTCACAAAGTCTTGCGGCACCGGCCGCAGCCGCGCGGGCTTGCGCGAGCACGCCGTGCCGATGCTGACAAAACACAGCGCGTGTTCCCCGTCTGTCAGGCGAAACAGCGCCCGCAGGCCGGCAGATTTCAGGGCCTTGCCACTGGTCAGTGCCGAGCCAAAGCCCAGTGCGGTGGCCATGAGCAGCATGTTCTGGATTGCGCAGCCGGCCGACACCGTGCGTTCGGACAGGTCGATCTGCGTATCGCCGCGCGCGCCATCGACCACTACCAGCATCAGCAAGGGCGCGCGGTGCGCTTTTTCGCGCGCCTGCGCGATTTCCGTTGGGCTGGCCTGAGCGTCCCGTGCCAGCAGCGCGCCGGCAAAAACGTCGGCAAGCCGGGCACGGCCGGCCTGGGGCACCAGCACAAAACGCCAGGGCAGCAACTGCCCATGGTCGGGTGCGCTGGCTGCAGCGGAAAAAATCATGTCGAGTTGCGTGGCATCGGGGCCAGGTGCCAGCAAACGTTTGGGCAGGATGGTCTGGCGTGACTGCATCAGTGTCGCCGCCAGCACCGCAGCTTCGCACGCGGCAGGGTCGGCTGCAGTGCGCTGGGCGGAAAAAACAGGCAGGTCCATCGATCAGCTCAGCCCGGACGGCCGTCAGCGCGCAGGCGGCCATACCAGTTGCCCAGACGCACGCCCCATACCGCCATGACACCGGCCCACAACAAGGCCACCGCCAGCAGCAGCCAGGCGGCGAAGGCAAATGGCGCGGCGGCCACAATCCGCAACAGGGTAGCCGCCTGCAGCAGCCAGAACAGCGACCAGGCCAGCTTGTCGGCCACCAGGGCGCGCCCGCTGTGGCCGCAGGACACCCGGGTCACCATGGCAAGCATCAGGGATGCCAGGCAGCCCATGGTCAGCGCATGCAGCGATCCCAGCGGCAGCACGGACGTGCCCTGCATCCAGCCCAGCCACTGCGTGATGCCGCTCAGCGCCAGCGCCAGGCCCAGCCAGACAAAGCCGATGTGCAGCATGGCCAGCAGGCGGTTCTTGAGGCTTTGCACCAGCCCCCAGACGACAGCGAGCCAGAGCAACACGCCGCCCGCAGCCAGCTCGAACACTGCACGGGCCAGGCGCCAGACCGTGCCTGCCGTGCCCTGCAGCGGTACCCCCAGCTCGACCCACACGGCCACCACTTCGACCGCGGCGACGGCCAGCATCAACCACAACATCCAGAACGGACGCCAGGCGTTGAGACGCGGCAGGGCGCTCGAGGTGAAAAAGGGAATCATGCGGTGCGCCACCGAGACATACACCACCACAATAAACCCCCACAGACCGGTCAGTATGCAAGCCCGGGTTACTGCGGGAGCGCCCAGCAGCAGGCTGGTCCCCAGACCTGCCAGGCTCAGGCAACCGACAGCGCAGGCCACGCCCACCGTGCGGGCGTGGACCTGGTCTTCGGCCCGGCTGCGGCGGATCAGCCCCCAGAACAGAGCGCTCATCCAGCTCAGGCCGATACATGCCAGCACCAGCCCACCGAGCGCCGTCAAACCGTGCAGGTGCGAGCCTGTCAGCCAGAGCAGCCAGCCGAGCGCCTGGAGCAACAAGGGCGTCACGATGCGCCGTGTCTCCGGCGCCTCGACGCCCAGCCACTTTGGCCCAGCGGTGAAAAGGAACCCCGAAAAAAACAGGGGAATAAACCCGAAGGTCATCACCGTGCCATGGGCCAGCGAGGGCGAGACCGCATAAGGCAGGCTCAACGCTGCGCTGACCCGGTCCAGCTGCACCAGCCCCCACCACAGGCCCGTAACCACCAGCACCGTCATGGCCAGGAAAAAGCCCAGCCGGTGCGGTGCCAGCATCAGGTGGCGGGCGCGCCAGCGGCGGTCCACCCTGGCCCGTTCGCCAGCCGTGGGTTTACCCGGCTTCACCCGCAATGCGATGACAGGGCCCTCGCTCATCCGCAAACGCCCAGGTGGCCGCACTGGGTGCAATAGTCGCAACCGTCCTTGCGAATCACCGCGTGAGCGCCACATTCGCCGCACTTCTTGCCTGCCATCACTGGCGGCGCCAGCGCCATGTCGGAAGGGGGTTCCGCCACGGGTGCTGCGCTGGCAAGACCCTGACGGACGCGCCGCGCAATGATGTTCTGCACCGCATAGGCAATGGCGGCCACCTCCGAGTCATGCCACAGCGGCACGCGTGTGCCGTCGGCCTTCTCGTAGGTGCCAAGCCGCACCGGGCCACGGTCCCATGCGACCTTGCGCATGTCGCTGAGCGCACGTTCGAGGAAACCGCCGCGCGCGGCCAGTGACAGCATGCGCATGCTGGAGGTGATCCACTGCTGCGACTCGCCGCTTTGCCCCACCGGCATGAAAAATTCGATGGCGCGTTCAACCGTGCCCTCGCCGCTGGCCGAGGGCACCGGCAGGAAAGACACCACGATGTACAGCCTCTTGTGCCCCTCCTGCGTCCAGTAGTCGACCTTTTCGGCCACCGCCGACAGGGCGCCCTTGGGACGGCTCTCGATCACCGTGCGCATCGGATCCATGGGCACCGGTGCGGCCGGCGCGGCGGCTGGCGCATGCGTCTCCAGCACCGAGCCCAGAATCGCATTCGGCCGGTAGGTGGCCAGGCCCTTGAGTTTGGCGCGCCAGGCCTGCTGGTACAGGCCTTTGAAGTCTTCGTAGGCGTAGTCGGCCGGCACATTGACGGTCTTGGAAATCGCCGTGTCCACAAAGGGCTGCACCGCTTCCATCATGCCAATGTGGCTGTCTGCCGACATCTCGAGCGCCGAGACAAAGTAGCCGGGCAGTTTGTCCACATCGCCGCCGAGTTCGCGGTACAGGCGCCAGGCATGGTCCTCCACCGCGTACTCTGTGGTGCTGCCGTCGGACTCGCGTTTCTTGCGCCGGTACATCCACGAAAACGGCGGTTCGATGCCGTTGGAGGCGTTGTCGGCAAACGCCAGGCTGACCGTGCCGGTTGGTGCAATCGACAGCAGGTGGCTGTTGCGGATGCCGTGGGCACGGATGGATTGTTGCAGGGCGGCCGGCAGCCTGCTGGCAAAGGTGCCTGAGGCGAGATAGCCGTCGGCGTCGAACTTCGGGAAGGCGCCTTTTTCCTTCGCGAGCGCCACCGAGGCGGCATAGGCCGTATCGCGCATGGCGACGGCAATACGCGCCGCCATCTCGCGGCCCTCTGGCCCGTCGTAACGCAGGCACAGCATGGCCAGCGTATTGCCCAGGCCGGTGAAGCCGACACCGATGCGGCGCTTGGCTGCGGCCTCGGCCTGCTGCTGCGGCAATGGCCAGAACGTCACGTCGAGCACGTTGTCGAGCGCACGCACCTGGGTGGTCACAGACGTCGCGAAAGCGGCGAAATCAAAGGCCGGCGCACCATGGATGCCGAAGGGGTTGCGCACAAACCGCGTGAGGATGACGGGGCCGAGATCGCAGCAGCCGTACGGAGGAAGCGGTTGCTCACCACAGTTGTGCACGTAAAGACCGTTGGCGTCAAAGGCATGGATATCATCCACCGTCACATCGAAAACGTCCGCGCAGCCGTCTTCGGTCAGCGACTCGACCGTGGCCGTGAAGCGTTCGCGGTTGAGCTTGCGCTGGTAACTGCCCAGCGCAAGGTCCAGCCGCTCGGCCTTGTCGGTATCGGCAAACCCGATACGCTCCGCATAAACCCGCAAGTTGTCCCCGCTGATGACCAACTCATGCTGCGAAGCCGTCTCGTAGACCGTCAAGCCGCCACGCCCGTTGGGTAGTGGCCGTGCCTGTGCCGGGCGCCGGTTGGGGTAAATGGTGGAGACAATGCCCAGACGCAGCAACATGCGCTGCGCCGTCTGAAGCAAACCCGGATCGCTTTGGGACAAGCGCAGGCTGACGCCTTTTTCCTGCGAACCCTGCACGGAACCATCGGCATCAAACAAGCCACGCAGAAGCCCCTCTACAAAAACGGATGACGCCTTTTCCATGGCGGCGGTAATTGTCTTGTGGCCGGGTCGCATACCCATGTCCAGCGCCAGGCGCCGCACGGCACCGGAGACCATGCGCGCCTCGCCACGTCCCGCCACGGGCCGCTGAAAGCCCTGGAAGTCGGACCGGTGCAGCAAGGTGGCGGCCGCAGCCTCGGCGGCGTGCACGATATCGGCAGCACCTGTCTGCGCACAGGCCACCGCACCATTTGCCGCCAACTTGAGTTCCGGCGTCCACACCGAAATAACCGCCTTGTCGCTCTTGAGCGTGCCATCGCCGATCAGCAGCCCGAGCAAATAACCTTCGGCCTGCGTACCGGCACCCTCCCAGCCGCCCAGTGCGCGGTGATCGTTCAGCAGAATTTCGTCGCCTGCCTTCAGTTGCGCAGCTTCGGCCCACCCGGCCTCCAGCGTGTAACGGGTTCTGCGCGCTACACGACGCACCCGGTGATCTGCGGTCAGGCGCAGCGCATGGCCTTCGCGCGTGCGCAAAACGAACACCGGTTTGTGGCCAGTTCTGAAAAAGCCTTCGCTTTTCACCGCGTAGGCCTTGCCATCAACCACCGCACTGAAGGGCCGTCCCACCAGGTCCGACACCTGTGCCGGTCCATCCGTCGTCATCACCCAGGTATCGGCGGTCACGCAGGGGTTGGTCGCCGCAATTTCTTCACAATAGCGCAGGTTGTTGTCCTGGTTGATGTGGTCCAGAAACAGGATGCCTGGCTCGGCAAAGTCGTAGGCCGAGCGCATCACGGTGTCCCACAACTCGCGCGCCGCAACCGTCTGGTAGACCCACAGGCCATCGGCACGCTGGAACGCGCCCTGCTCCAACAACGGCGCACCGGGTTTGGCCTTGTGCACCAGTTCCCAGGGCTGGTCGTCGGTGAGCGCCTGCATGAACGCGTCCGGCACACCCACCGAGACATTGAAGTTGTTCCAGCGCCCGGGCGTGCGCTTGGCGGTGATGAATTCGTGCACATCCGGGTGGTCGATGCGCAGCACACCCATCTGTGCGCCGCGCCGCGAACCTGCGCTCTCCACGGTGGAGCAGGACTGGTCAAAAACATTGATGTAGCTGCACGGACCGGAGGCCATGGACGCCGTTGCCTTGACCTCGGCGCCGCGCGGACGGATCCGTGAAAAATCGTAGCCCACGCCGCCACCGCGCCGCATGGTTTCGGCGGCTTCGCGCAGTGCCTCGTAGATGCCTGGGAAGCCTCCATCATCGACACCCTGGATGCAGTCGCCCACGGGCTGCACAAAGCAGTTGATCAGGGTCGCCTGGATGGTCGTGCCGGCCGCGCTCATGATGCGGCCAGCGCCGATGGCGCCGGCGTGCAGGTTCTCGAGGAACAGGGCCTCGTGTCTGGCGCGCTCGGCTTGCGGTTCGACCGAGGCCAGGGCCCGGGCCACGCGCCGGTACAGGTCTTCCACGCCCGACTCACCGGGCTTGAGGTATTTTTCTTTCAGCACATCCTGGCTGATGGGCTGGGTGGCCGTCAGATCCTGGGGCCGGCCAGGCTGATCACGTTTCATGCGGGTGCTCCTGCAGGGGAGGTTGCCGGCCGGATTCCACCAAGCAGCCATTGCATCAATTCTTGCACCGAACGGATCTGGTCGCCGAACGGCAAGCGGGCCGCACCGCGGAAGAAAAGTCCTTTGCGCGCATCACCCTCAAATGCATGGCCGAGTTGCTGGTCGATGCAGAATTGGCCCATGCTGGCCACGCCGTCGCGCAGACCACAGTGGGCGAGGCAGTCAAACGACATATTACATTTGGCCTTGACATGAGCGCCCGCCTGGAGCCGGGGTTCGAGGCGAAGGTACTTGTCCAGCCAGGGCGTGCGCACCGCACGCGCCGGCAGTCCGGCGACACTGATGAACTCGACCAGGTCTTCCGGCCTGGCTTCGGCCAGCACCTTCTTGAAGGCAGGATCGGCATCACACTCCTGGGTCACGGCAAAAGCCGTTCCAAGCTGCACAGCCGAGGCACCCAGAGCCTGCAGACGCAGAATGTCGTCCCGGCAAGTGACGCCCCCGGCGGCAATCAGCGGAATCTCGCGCTCGATCTCCGCAGTCCTGAAAAATTCCAGTACTTGCGGAATCACCACCTCGAAGTCAAAACGCTGGTCATGCAGGTCTGCGACCTTCGCCGCACCCAAGTGACCGCCAGCCAGGCCTGGATGTTCGATCACGATGGCATCGGGCAGACGACCCTTTTTTTGCCACTTGCGCACCAGCAACTGCACGCCGCGCGCGTCCGACAGGATGGGGATCAGCGCGACCTTGGGATGGTCACGCGCCAGCTCCGGCAAGTCCAGCGGCAGGCCGGCGCCGACCACCAGGGCATCGACGCCGCTGGCCAGGGCCTGGCGCACGTAGTCTTCGTAAGCGTTGAGCGCTTTCATGATGTTCACGGCAATCAGGCCCCGGCCTTGCGCCAAGCCGCGCGCCCGACGGATTTCCCGGTCCAGCGCGTCGAGATTGGCCGCGTTGATCAGGGCTTTCGCATCGGGTTCCTTGTCGAGGTGGCCCGTTTTGGCCATGAGGTCCGGATGCAGGCGCCGCAAGTCCACGGAAGACACCGTGCCCACCCCGCCCAGGCGCGCCACGGCGCCTGCCAGACCACCCGCCGATACGCATACGCCCATCCCGCCCTGCACCACCGGCACCAGGCTTTTTCCAGCCAGTTGCAAGGGACGAAGGCCCGCGCTCTGGGCCAAGCGCTTCAATGACTCGGCCGCCAGCGCGGCATGGGAGGGTTCATTCATGGAGAAATCCTTGGGTAATGATGCGTCGAAAGAGCAGCCGCCATGCTAGTTTCAGTTGTGAGGCCGGTCTTTGTGGTGGGTCAAGAGTGGGGCAAATATCGGGGTGTTCTTTGCTATTGTTTCTATAGCTATTCGCGCACTATCCACCGCCTATAGCCCGGATTGTCTCAATCAGACTTAAAACAGTTATTCCCCGTTCTCGGTACAGGGACGCTCAAATTTTTTGTTGCGGTTTATCACCTTGGTGTTGGACAGCGACTGCCCGTGTTGCAAATCAATTTGCGAGTAATGCCATTTTCGGAGGCCCCTTGTGGGGTCAAAATCTGGATCATTGCAGTCCTAGTCACTGAGCAAGCTGGAAGTATCCGCATCCAATACGTAGACGATCAATCCGTAATTGAGGGCGTATTTGTTTTCCACCACCTGAACAATACGGATAGCGGTGTCGCTTTCACACAGTACCTCGAAGCGGATATTGCTTGACAGGCTCCACTGCGCATCCCGCACACCTCTGTTGCCGCGCCCGCGCACTGTTGTGACGGTGTATCCCTTGGCGCCTGATTCGATAATGTCGCGGCCGACCAGATTTTCCAGGGCCTCCTCACAAATGAGAACCAAACATTTGGCCCGCGACATTGCGTTATTCATACCACCACCCTGTAGAAAAATTGCGTCATCCAAACATACAACGGCACACCAATGACCACATTGAACGGGAACGTCACGCCTAACGCGGCGCCAATAGACAAAGCTGGATTGGCTTCAGGGATCGCGATGCGCATTGCCGCAGGCGCGGCAATGTAGGAGGCACTGGCGTATAGCACCGCCAGCATAGCGGTGTTACCTACAGAGAAGTTCAGCCACCAGCCCACGACCACTCCGCCCGCAGCGGAGACTATCGGCATCAGAATACCGAAAGCGATGAGGAACGGGCCGACACGGCGCAATTCGTCAACCCGGGACGCTGTCATCAAGCCCATACCCAGCAGAAACAGTGCCAAAAACCCCTTGAACAGGCCCTCAAAGAATGGCAGCAGTGCAGCGCCACCATCACGCCCCCAAATCCAGCCAATTACCAAAGCTCCTATCAGGAGCAAGATCGCTTTGCCTGCAAGAACTTCGTGAGCGAGTTTGCGCCACTCGGTGGCGCGCGTGAGACCGCGCGCCAGAATGACACCGATGATGATGGCCGGGAACTCGAGAAAAACCAAAAACACCGACATGAACCCGTCGTATGCGATGTTCTGGCGCAGCAGATAGGAGCTGCCGACCGCAAAGGTCACCACAGACACTGAGCCATAGTGCGCCGAGATGGAGGCTGCGTCAGGGTGCTTGAGCTTGCCCAGCCGCAGCAAAATTTGATAGCCGATTAGCGGTGTCCCTGCACTCATCAGGACGACGACCAAAATGGGCACCACCAAAGCCCCAACATCCGACTGCGATAGCTCAAACCCACCTTTGAGGCCAATGGCTAGCAGCAGGTAGATGGTGAGCGTTTCGTAAAGGCCACTCGAAAGTTTCAAGTCCGAGCCCAGCAAACCTGCAACCACACCCAAAACGAAAAACCCAACGACTGGATCTATGCCCATCACACATCCGATCGCGTTGCGTCAAATGCAGGCGCAGAAGCCGTTTCAGACTGAATACTCATTGCACCAAGGGCGAATCAGCCCCTTTCATCTCGATGCCTTCAACCTGCGCCTGACCCACCAGCAAGCGCATGTACTGGTGCAAGGCTTTGGCGCGGGATTGCAGAGTGAGCTGCGACGCAATGCGCTCGCGCACTTCATCAAAAGTTTTTTGCTGGCCTTCGCGGCGGCCCATTACTTCCAGAATGTGCAGCCCGAACCGCGAATGAATCAGGCGCGGATGCAAACCCATACCAAAGGGGGTCTGTTTTTGGCGGAAGAGTTCATTGGCGAGCTCGGGGGCGCAATCGTTGGGCCCGATCCAGCCCAAATCGCCGCCCTGCGTGCTGGTGGGGCAGTTGGACAATTCGGCTGCCAGGCGCGCAAACTGGTCGGCGGGCACGCCTTTGGCCATCAGGCTCAGCAAGGTTTTTTCAGCGCGCTGGGCCAGCGCGTTCACATTGACGCCGGGGGTTACGGCAAACAGGATGTGGCGCACATGCAGTGCTTGTCCGAGCACAAACTGCTGCTTGTTGGCATCAAAAAACCGCTCGCACTCCTGCGCCGTGGGCTCAGGGGTGTGTATCGCCGCGTCGACCATGGCTTCGATGACGGACCGGTCGGCGTCTGTCAGCTCCGGGGCTGTGGTGCCAGTAGTGGCTGGTAACAAACCAGATGCCACGGCCTCCTGGCGCAGCAACTCGGTGTGAGCCAGTTCCAGCCAGTCGGTGTACGCTTCGGCGCCCTCGGGGGCTACGAGGGTAATGCCGTTGATTTTCTTGGGAGCAGGAAGGCTGGGCGGCAGCGGACTCTGCTCCGTGTCCCCCGCCCGCTTTGCGGGCTCCTCCTTTACCTGCGCAGAGTCCACTGCCGCCCAGCCTTCTTGCTCCGGCACCGCGCGTGACAATTGATCACTGCTAGCGGGTGCTCCGCAACCGCAGCTACCGCTTCCACAACCACCTTTTGATGTTGCTTGCATGGCTTATCCCCTAGCGGTTGGAAGAACCTTGACCCACGGACTCACCCGTCTTGAGCCCGATGCTGCGGCTACGAACCACCTGGTAGGGGCGAAACACATAGGCCAGTGTTCCAAAGCCACTCCAGACATGCACAAGCCGGGAAAACGGGAACAGCAAAAATATCGTCATGCCCAATACAAGGTGCACCAGATAGACCCAGTCCAGACCGGCCAGCAGGCTAGCGTCCGGACGGAAGGTCACGATGCCCTGGGCCCAGGCCGACAACTGCAGCATCGCCTGGCCGTCAGAGTGGCCATATGAAAACGGCAACGTGACAATGCCGAGCACCAGTTGCACCCACAAAATGATCAGGATGCCCAGATCGGTGCGGTGGCTCGTGAGACGAATGCGGTCGTCGAAAATGCGACGGTGCAGCAGCAGGGTGAGACCAATGAAGCAGATGACACCTGCTATGCCGCCAGCCACCACCGCCACCATTTGCTTCTGGCCCGCCGTAATGAAGGGCTCATAGACAAAGTGGGGGGTGAGCAACCCCACGGTGTGGCCGAAGAACAGAAACAGGATTCCGATATGGAACAGATTGCTGCCCCAGCGCAGCTGGCGCTTGCGTAGCAGCTGCGAGGAGTCGCTTTTCCAGGTGTACTGGTCGCGGTCAAAACGCGCCAGGCTACCCATCAAAAACACGGACAGGCAGATATAAGGGAACACTTCGAAAAGGAAGTTGTGCAAGGAATTCATACCTGCTCTCCTAAAGACGTTGTTGTGGGCTTTTTCACAAAATGGATGGGTTGGGGCGCGCCGGGTTTGGCTTGACCTTCGGTGGAACAACCGCCGAACACTTCAGGCTCAGCCCAGCTTTCGTCCATCTCTGGCTCGGGCGCGATGGCGACCGCCTCGGCCTTTTCGCCAGCGAGCTCCAGCACGGCAGCCACCACGCTGGCGTAGGGGCTTGAGCGTTTGAGCAGGGCGCTGAAGATGACCCTCACGATGTGGGCGATCTCACCCAAAAACTCCCGCGCCTGCGGGGGTGGCTGGGTGGAGGCAAATTCAAGCACCACCGGCAGGTAGTCGGGCAACTCGCTCGCACCCAGAAAGAGACCCGCCTTCTCGTAGGTCTGAATCAAGTCGATCATGGCCGGGCCGCGGTCGCGGGAGTCGCCGTGGACATGTTCGAACAGATGCAGCGCGGTGCGGCGGCCCCGGTCAAACAGCTCCACATACTCCGCCTCGACATCCATGGTCGACTGCGTTGCCAGGTGTTGCAGCAGTGCTTGCAGTTCCACCAGCCGCGCGGCTGGCAAAGCGGCTTCGCTGCGCAGCGCCTGCTGCATCTCGGGGATATGGCTGCGCAGCTCTGCATCGGGGTAGCGCAGCAGGTGGGCCAGCACCCGCAGGGTCAGCCGCGCCTGCACGGGGGTAGAGGAAAAAATGGCCATATCAGCTCTCCATCCGGATAGGTATCGTGCGTTTCTTCTCGCTGCCAAACAGACTGGTCTCGGTCTCGCCTTCCGAGCATCCGTTGCCAAAGGTGAAGCCACAACCACCCTTCACATTGAAAGTGTTCTCTGCGTATTCCCGGTGGGTGGTGGGGATCACAAAACGGTCTTCGTAGTTGGCAATGGCCATGTAGCGGTACATCTCTTCGACCTCTGCCGCCGTCATGCCCACTTGCTCCAGTACTTTCTGGTTGATCAGGCCGTCCACATGTTTGGTACGCTGGTACGAGCGCATGGCCAGCATGCGCTCCAGGGCGCGCACCACAGGCACGGTGTCGCCAGCGGTCAACAGGTTCGCCAGGTACTTCACCGGAATGCGCAGTTGCGACACATCGGGAATCTCGCCGTTCTGGCTCAAAACGCCAGCGTTCGCCGACGCGGTGATGGGCGAGAGTGGGGGCACATACCAGACCATGGGCAGCGTGCGGTACTCGGGGTGCAGCGGCAAGGCCACCTTCCACTCCACTGCCATTTTGTAGACCGGGCTCTGGCGGGCTGCGGCCATCCACGCATCGGGTATGCCGTCTATGCGTGCCTGGGCAATGACCTTGGGGTCATTGGGGTCCAGAAACAAATCAAGCTGCGCCTGGTACAGGTCCATCTCATTGGGTGTGCTGGCTGCAGCTGCAATGCCGTCTGCATCGTACAAAAGCACACCGAGATAGCGGATACGGCCTACGCAGGTCTCGGAACACACGGTGGGTTGTCCAGCTTCAATGCGGGGGTAGCAGAAGATGCATTTCTCTGCCTTGCCGCTCTTCCAGTTGTAGTAAATCTTTTTGTAGGGGCAACCGCTCACGCACATGCGCCAGCCGCGGCACTTGTCCTGGTCGATCAGCACAATGCCGTCTTCTTCACGCTTGTAGAT
>LNFM01008131.1_pt1 | contig 31565 bp, 29 predicted proteins | sample 596031 | NCBI WGS metagenome assembly LNFM01 (sample SAMN04254537, study PRJNA301005) | activated carbon metagenome | isolation source: dual media filters at the Ann Arbor, Michigan drinking water treatment plant | place: USA: Ann Arbor | reverse complement strand
TTGTCGCGCGGGGCGGCCCAGTCCTCGGGCCAGTTTTCCACCGCGAACATGAAGCCCAGGGCCCACACCTGGCCAAACGACGGGATCTCCTGGTCGTCGCCCATCTCGGCGCGCTGCTCGTCGGTCAGGCTGGCCACGGCACCGCGCATGTCTATGGCTTCGGGCTGGAAGGTGCGGTCGTCGTCCAGCGTCTTCACGTCGGTGTCGAGCTGGGCCACGATTTCGTTCCAGCGGCGGTCCCACAGCTCCATGAACCGCGCCTGTTGCGCGGCATCGGCAAAGGCGGGCAGCAGCGGCAGCGGCGCGCCAGCAGCCACATCCAGCTCGGCGCCATCGCCCAGCAGCATGGGCAGGTACTCGGCAGGCGGGATGGCGCGGCGGCTGCAGATCACGGCGGTCATGAAGCCATCGCAGAACTCCCACTGCGGGATTTCTTCGCCGCGCGAGCGCAGGTCATCCAGGAGGTTGTCGATCTCTTCGAGCTCGTCCGGCCCCAGGCCAGCGGGAATGGCCGGGCTGGCCAGCGCACTGGCGGGCGTGACGTCTTCGATCGGGGCGGCGGGGATGGGCGGTTGTACGGGGGCAGTCATGGCGGGTATCCGTGTTCAGGAGGAGGGGGCGACGCGGGGCGGCAGGCAGCAGCAGGGAAAACGCGGGGGCGCATGCCGTCACAAACGTTTACTTTTATGATGCACCGGACGGCGCCGGCACGACAAGCCTCGTGTAACGCCGTCCATCGCCCGGCTGCGGCCGTGAGACGGCATCGCAAAAGGCGGCCAGTGTAGCCCTGCACGTTGTTGCCACCAAAACCCGGGACGTCCCATGATCCACCAGCTCAACCAACTGTATCCCGTTCGGTACACCGCGCTGGGCCTCTGCGCGGTGGGGCTGGTGCTATCGCTGGGCGGCCTGCTCGCGTTCGGCTTCAGCCTTTGGCTGTCGGCCCTGGCCTGCGTGCTGGGGGGCCTGGTAAGCCTGGGCTTTTACGACCTGCGCCAGACGCGGCATGCCGTGCTGCGCAACTACCCGGTCATCGGCCACCTGCGCTTCATGCTGGAGTACATCCGGCCCGAAGTGCGCCAGTACTTCATTGAAAGCGACAGCGAGGCGGCGCCGTTTTCGCGGGCGCAGCGCTCGCTGGTGTACCAGCGCGCCAAGGGCGAGCCCGACAACCGGCCGTTTGGCACGCAGCTGGATGTTCGCGCGCACGGCTACGAATGGGTGAACCACTCGATGGCGCCCACGCAGCTGCCCTCGCACGACTTCCGGGTGTGGATCGGCGGCAGCCCCGATGCGCCCTCGCCCTCGGTGCAGCCCTGCACCCAGCCCTACCACGCCAGTGTGTTCAACATCTCGGCCATGAGCTTTGGCGCCCTGTCGGCCAACGCCGTGCTGGCCCTGAACAAGGGGGCCAAGGCCGGTGGCTTCGCGCACGACACGGGCGAGGGCTCCATCTCGCGTTACCACCGCGAGCATGGCGGCGACCTGATCTGGGAGATCGGCTCGGGCTACTTTGGCTGCCGCAACAGCGACGGCACCTTCAGCGAAGAGCGTTTTGCCGCCAACGCCACCGACCCGCAGGTCAAGATGATCGAGCTGAAACTCAGCCAGGGTGCCAAGCCGGGGCATGGCGGTGCTGCCCGGGGCCAAGGTCACCGCCGAAATCGCCGAGGCGCGCGGCGTGGCCGTGGGCGAGACCTGCGTGTCCCCCGCCAGCCACGGCGCGTTCAAGACACCGGTGGAGATGATGCAGTTCATCGGCCGGCTGCGCACCCTGTCGGGCGGCAAGCCCACCGGCTTCAAGTTTTGCCTGGGCCACCCCTGGGAATGGTTTGCCCTTGTCAAGGCCATGCAGGTCACGGGCATCACGCCCGACTTCATCGTGGTCGATGGTGCCGAAGGTGGCACGGGCGCCGCCCCCGTGGAGTTCATCGACCATGTGGGCGCGCCGCTGCAGGAAGGGTTGCTGCTGGTGCACAGCACCCTGGTGGGCGTGAACCTGCGTGACCGCGTGCGGCTGGGCTGCGCGGGCAAGGTCGTCAGCGCCTTCGACATCGCCCGCATGATGGCGCTGGGAGCCGACTGGTGCAACGCAGGGCGCGGCTTCATGCTGGCGCTGGGCTGCATCCAGGCGCAGACCTGCCACACCGGCCACTGCCCCACCGGCGTGACCACGCAGGACCCGCTGCGCCAGCAGGCCCTGGTGGTGCCCGACAAGGCCACACGCGTGGCGCAGTTCCACCGCAGTACATTGCATGCGCTGCAGGAGCTGGTGCAGGCCGCCGGCCTGCGCCACCCCAACGAGATCACCGCCCACCACATCGTGCGCCGCATCAGCGACACGCATGTGCGGCTGTTGTCCAACCTCATCACGCGCATGCAGCCGGGCGCCCTGCTCGGCCCGCTGGATGCGCAGCACAATGTGTTCCGCCAATACTGGCCGCTGGCCAGCGCACACAGTTTTCAGGCCTGCGAGCCCGAGCTGGAGCCCTCGGTGCCGCACCATGTCGAGCTGGTGCAAGCCGTGGCCGCGGGCGCAACCGCTGCCCAGACACCCCACCCTGTTGCATGACCACCGGCATCCCGAACACAAGCACTCCGCCCCGCACCGCCCCCGCAGCCCTCCAGGCTGAAGGCAACGGCTACGCCGCCTTCCTGCAGCAGCAGCTAGCCACCCAGCCCCGCAGCGTGATGGACCACCTGCTGGGCGATGAAAAGATATGGGTCAAGCGCGCGGGCATGCCGCACGGCAGCGGCCGCTACCGCGCCATGGCGCTGCTGGCCGGGCTGCTGCGGCTGCCGGTGCTGCGCCCGGTGCCCAACCCGGGCGGCACCACTGCCATCGCCACCGAAGTGCGCCGCCTGCAAGACCTGGCCGCGCGCGGCATCCGCGTACCGGTGGTGGTGGCTGCGCAGCCCGATGGCTTTGCCATGCGCCACCTGGGCCGCCCGGCCGATGTGACGCCATCGCTGGGCAACGAGATCGACGATACCGCCCGCGCGGGCCAGCACCGCCACGTGCTGGCCATGTGGCAGCAGGGCCTGCAGACGCTGGCCCATGTGCACCGCCAGGGCACATGCCTGAGCCAGGCCTTTGCCCGTAACCTGGTGCGCTGCCCCGACGGCGTGATGGCATGCATCGACTTTGAAGACGACCCTGCCGCCGTGCTGCCGCTGGCGGTGTGCCATGCGCGCGATGCGCTGTGCTACGCGCACTCCACCGCCATCTACCTGCGCGAAGGCGGCACGCTGGCCGAGGCGCGCCAGAGCTGGGCGGCATGGGTGGCGGGTGAAAGTGCAGAGATGCAGCAGGTGCTGGCCGACAGCGTGCGCCGCATGTGCTGGATGAGGCACCTGCCCGCGGACCGCAAACTGGGGCGCGACTTGCAGCGGGTGCGGGCGGCGTATGACCTGCTGGCCTGACGGCGCCTGGCGATGAGCGGCTTCGAGATCTACACCCCCACGGCAGAAGAAGTGCATTCCGGCGTGCTGGGCCGCCGTATGCGGCAGTTCAACTACGGCTTTGTGGGCGAATACGGCCAGTCGCAGCCTGTGTGGGTGAGCGCTCGTGACACGCACGGCGAACTCGTCGGCGGGCTGCGCGGCTTTGTGTTCTTGCAGTGGCTGAATGTGGATCTGCTGTTTGTCGACGAGGCCGCCCGGCACCAGGGGGTGGGCCGCCAACTGCTGGCCACGGCCGAGCAGAAAGCCCGCGACCTGGGCGCGCACAGCGTGACGCTCAGCACCTTTGAATGGCAGGCCCGGGCGTTCTACCTCCAGCAAGGGTACGAGGAATTCGGGCACATCGACAACTACATCCAGGGCTTTCAGCTGGTGTATCTGAAGAAGGCGTTGACGCCCGGGTTGCCAAACTCTGATGCCGGGGCATCAACACCATCGGTTGACCCATAAGCCGCCAGCGCAGGAAGCTGTCTTGCAGTCCTACTGACTGCTGACTGCTGACTGCTGACTGCTGACTGCTGACTGCTGACTGCTGACTGCTGACTGCTGACTGCTGACTGCTGGCAAAGATGCGGCTGTCTTATGCGCCTGTTTCGCCAGCATCCAGCACCACCTCCGTGGCGACATCAGCCCCCAGGTTCACCAGCCGCTTGCGCATGCAGATCACCGCCTTGTCCTTGCTCAGCAAGATCGCCTGGTGCGCAGCGGCCAGGTCGATGAACTTCTGGTCGTCGGCGTCCTTGCACACGTAGACCACCTTGGGCGCAAGTTCCACCAGCCGCACCTGCGCGTCGAATGCGGCCAGCACCTGCGCGGCGTCCACGCGGTAGTAGTCCATGCGCTCCACGATGTGCGGGTAGGCCAGCACGCGTTCGAGTTCATCGCGCATGACCTGCGTGGCGATCCACGCCAGGCGCCCCTGGGCCAGCAGCGTGCGCAGGGGGGCGGTGCGCGGGTCGCTGAAGATGAGCAGGTCGAGCGCGACGTTGGTGTCCACCACCACCGGCCGCACGGGCTCGCCCGCCGGGGCTGCGGCGGGCAGGCGCAGCAGCACCTTCATGGCGCGGGGGTTGCGGGTGGCGTGCCGTCGGGCCCAGCCTTGGCGGCGCGATCGCGCACGGCGCCCTTGATGAGGTCGAAGCGGAACATGCGGCATTCGATGGGGCCGTTCCACATGGGCACGCGGCGTGATTCCTTCAGGCGCATCTTGCCCGGCAGTTTCAGGTCGGGCGTGAGCATCCAGGCCGTCCAGCCGGTGTAGTTCTTCTTCCAGTGCGAGGCCAGCTGGCTGAAGAATTCGCCGCCATCTTCGGTCTGCGCCTCTTCGCGGCCCACGGCCATGCCCTGGGCGCGGTCGGCGGCGCGCTCGCTGGCGTTGCGGCCCGCGGCACCCGCAGCGGCAATGCGCTCGCCGTAGGGCGGGTTCAGCAGCATCACGCCGGGCGCGTCGCAAGGCGGCATGCGTTGCAGGGCGTCGCCGCCGCGCAGCTGCACGGCGTCGGCCACACCGGCACGTTCGGCATTGCGCTGGGCAAAGTCGACCATGCGGAAGGCCACATCACTGCCGAAAATGGGCACGGCGCTGGTCTGTATGGCGCTTTCAGCTTCGTCCTTGATGGCACCCCAGACGTGTGCCTGGAACGGCAGCAGTTTCTCGAACGCAAAGCGCCGGATCATGCCCGCCGGGATGCGGCAGGCGATCTGTGCGGCTTCGATGGCGATGGTGCCGCTGCCGCAGCAGGGGTCGTACAGCGGCTGGGGGTTGTCGCCATGCGGGTCCCAGCCGCTGGCGGCGATCATGGCGGCGGCCAGGGTTTCCTTCAGCGGGGCATCGCCCTTGTCCTCGCGCCAGCCGCGTTTGAACAGCGGCTCGCCGCTGGTGTCGATGTAGATCGTGGCTTCGTCGGTGGTCAGGTGCAGGTGGATGCGCACGTCGGGCCACTGCGTGTTCACGTCGGGGCGCACGCCGCTCTTGGCGCGGAAGCGGTCGGCCACGGCATCCTTCACCTTCAGGCCCGCAAAGTTCAGGCTCTGCAGCGGGCTGTGCTGGGCCGTCACTTCCACCTTGAAGGTCTGGCGCGTGGTGAACCAGATTTCCCAGGCCACATCGCTGGCCGCGGCATACAGGTCGTTTTCGGAGCGGTAGGGGCGGTGCGCCAGTTGCACCAGCACCCGCTGGGCCAGGCGGCTGTGCAGGTTCAGCAGCAGCGCGTGGCGCCACGATGCGCGCAGCAGCACGCCGCCGCGCCCGACCAGCAGGTCCTGCCCGGTCAGGCCGGTGATGCCGTGCACCTCGTCAGCCAGGAAGCTTTCGACACCTGCGGCGCACGGAAGAAAAAGTTGGAGTTGGTTCATAGCAGGGCGTGAGGATAAGCCCTGCGGCGCACAGGGCACGCGGGCAGCACGGTTGCAGCGGCTGCAGACGGGCTGCCGGTGGCGCGGTGATCATGCAGCGGCCGCAGGCTGGCCCCGGCAGCGCCCCCGGGGCCAGCCAGACAAACGCTATCAATAACATAGCAATAGAGGCAATCAGTGCCTGGACCTCAGCCCGATATGACCAAAAATGGTGCATTTACCCCCCGCGGGGCCAGACAGGCGCCCCCCAGGCCCCTGTGCCGCCTGACGCAGGAACCGCCGCTCTTCGCGTTCGCGCCAGCGTCATCGCGGCTTTTGCGGCCGCGCTGTATGCAAAGAAGCGCAGCCCGCGCAGGAAGGGCTCCGGCGGTTCAGGTACGTCGCTGCACCCCGGGCCCGCTGAATGCGGATCCCGCCTATTGCCTGCACGCCGGGCGTCCTACACAGGGGGCCCTGTCGCGCGCTTACCGTACACCACAGGCTGCCCCAGGCCGCCCCCTTCCCCCACCTGAATCCGGAGCGCCCGATGACCCGCAAGCCATGGCCTTTTCCCACCGCGCAATCGCATCCAGAACCGAGCCCCGCGGCACCCCCCGCAGGCCCGGCAGTACCACAGTCCATGGAGGTGCAGGAGGTCAGCGAACCGGCCCTGGACCATGCCGTGGAGGAGAGCTTTCCGGCAAGCGACCCGGTGTCCGTGGTCGCGACCAAGGTGGTGCGTGATGAGCGCCAGCCGGGCAAAACCACCAGGCCCTGACAGACCGTGCCGTGATGCCCCTGCCGTGCTGACAGCGGCCTCGGAGCCGGCTGGACGAATCCGCGGTCAGGCCGGGGCCGCCTGCAGCAACCGCAAGAATCCATCCGGCACGGGCGCCACCTTGCGTGTGTGCTTGCCGATGAAGACGATGCCGATCTTGCCGCGCGCCACCTCTCGGCCACCGGACTTTTCGGTCATGCAGAACACCAGGTCAAAGCCGTAGCGGTTGAAGTCGTCCGCCACCATGGCCACCTGCATGGTTTCGCCATGAAACCCTTCCGACTTGTACTGCGCCACGATGTCTCCCACCACGATGGAGAGATCCCCCACATCGGCCTCCGAATACCCCAGGGACTGGAAAAACCGCACGCGCGCTTCAGACACCAGGCTGAGCAGCTGTGCATTGTCGAGATGCCCGCCCTGGTTGACGTGGCTGATGTAGATCTGCATCTCGGTGCTGAAACTGAAATGCGCGGGGAGTTCAAAGACGATACGGGGCATGGGAAGGACAAACACTCAAGAGGTTGTGCCAGCTCGCGGCGGACGCCAGCGACTGCGTTCCTGCGATCCTGCGATCTTACGCACGGGCCCGCGGCAGCGGCCGGGTGTTGGCCACCACCGTTGCCAGGTCTGGCAACAGCCTGCAGGGCGAAAGCACTGGCGCGGCGGATGCGCAGCCGCGCCACCTGTCGATGCAGGCAGACAAAGCTGAACCGGGGCTGACGACACACCCGTCTGGACGGGTCACAGGCGGTCCGTTCAGGGTTTCCTCGGGGCATTCACCAAGGGCGCAGGTCTACTACTTGTAGCGGGTTACAGATTGTGACGCGCGGTGTCGCAACTTGCTCGCCCCTTCAGATGAAAGGAATCCCCATGCAATTTCTCAGCCGTCGCACATTTGCCGCCATCGCGGTTTTGGGTGCGCTCTCCACTGGAGCCTATGCACAGGAAAACGGAACAAGGGACGAAGCCAAGGCCATGGTTGACGCTGCCGTCGAGCATGTAAAAAAGGTCGGGCCGGACCAGGCGTTCAAGGATTTCACCGACAAGAACAACAAGTCCTGGCAAAAGAAAGACCTGTACGTGTTTGCCTACAACTCCGAGGGCGTGAGCGTGGCCCACGGTGCCAATGACAAACTGATTGGCAAGAATCTCATCGATCTGAAGGATCCCAATGGCAAGCCCCTGATCCGGGAATTGCGCGATACAGCGCAAAAGGGAGGTGGCTGGGTCGAGTACGACTGGCCACACCCCCAGACCAAAAAGATCGAAAGCAAGATTTCCTACACACGAAAGATGGCCAACTTTGATGGCTTCGTGGGCGTAGGGGCCTACCGCTGAAGCCCCACGCCGCGCTGGCGCACGGGCGTCGGCGCGGATAGTCGTGCGCACAGCCACGGCCGGCACTTGCCGCCCCCAGGGCGGCCACCGTTCCCCCGAGGGTAAGGATCAGCAAAATGACACAGTGGATACGAAACACGGCGGTGGCCACCAAAATGGCGCTGGCGCCCGCCTTTGCGATCTTTTGCCTGGTCGTGGTGGGCCTGACCGGCTTGCTGGCAAACCAGCGCCTGAGCGCCGCACTGATCAACCTCGGCGAAGAACGCGTGCCGCGCATCGTTGCCGATGCCGCGCTTTCAGAGCAGGTGACCAGCATCCACGCCCTGGTGAACCAGAGCCTGGCCTGGGAAGGCGCCGGCTACAAGGAAGACAAGATCGCAGCACTGGACAAGAGCATTGCCAGCCGGCTGGACGCCTACAAGCAGTCACTGCAACAGAACATCGATGCACCGAAGATTTCGGAGAGCGAACGCGCACACCTGCGTGTAGCGATGGGGGAGTTCGAGAAATACGCCAACAATGCCAGACAGGCACTGGACATCAAGACCGGCATGCTGGGCAACGCGGCCTCCTTCATGACCACCATGGATGGCCACTACGCCAAGCTCAAGGGCGAGCTTGACGCGATGGTGAAAGAGCAGACCGACGAATCCGCGCAGGCGGTGGCCGCCGGGCGGGCCCAGGCAGAGCGCAACAGCACGCTGATCCTCGTGGGCTTTGGCATTGCGCTGGCCGCGACCGTGTTCCTCTCATGGCTCATCTACAACATGATCGTTCCAGCCCTGACGCTCGCATCGCGTGTTGCAACGTCGGTGGCGCAGGGCGACCTGAGCCAGCGCCCCCAGGCGACTTCCACCGATGCAACCGGGCAGGTGATCGAAGCGCTGGGAACCGTCACACAGAACCTGTCGCGCGTGGTGGTCGACATCCGGTCCACCGCCGAACTCATCAACAACGCAGCCAGCGAGATCTCGCTGGGCAATGCGGATCTGTCGCGTCGCACCGAAACGCAGGCCGCCAACCTGGAAGAGACGGCCGCATCGATGCAGGAGCTGAGCTCAGCCGTAAAGAACAACGCGGAAACGGCGCGGGAGGCCAACCGGATGGCCAGCTCGGCCAGTGCCGCTGCTGCGGCTGGCGGTACCGTGGTGGGGCAGGTGGTCAGCACCATGGAAGAAATCACGGCGTCGTCACGCAAGATTTCCGACATCATCGGCGTGATTGACGGCATCGCGTTCCAGACCAACATCCTCGCGCTGAATGCGGCGGTAGAAGCGGCACGCGCTGGCGAACAGGGACGCGGCTTTGCCGTGGTGGCCAGCGAGGTGCGCAGCCTGGCCGGCCGGTCTGCCGAGGCCGCCAAGGAGATCAAGACCCTGATCAACGCCAGTGTGACCAAGGTGGATGCGGGCAGCCGCCTGGTGGGCCAGGCAGGCACATCCATGCAGGAGATCGTCGCGCAGGTCAAACGGGTGGCAGGCCTGATCGAAGAGATCAGCGCAACGGCCACCGAGCAGACCCAGGGCATCGATCAGATCAACCAGGCCATCGCGCAGCTCGACAGCGTCACCCAGCAGAACGCGGCGCTGGTGGAGGAAGCCGCAGCGGCCGCCGACAGCCTGAACCGCGAAGCGGGCCGCATGGTGCAGGTGGTCAGCGTGTTCAAGGTGCAGCCCCAGGATGAAGCAGGCGCCTCCCCTTCACTGCCGCCACCCGCGGCGGGACAACCCGGCATCCGACACCAGGGTGCGGCCACAAGGCTTCGCGTGACGCACAACCCCTGAGCGGCAAGCGCGGCACCGCGTCACGGAGCCAAGCGAATGCGCTTTCCCCGGTGGATGCGGCCCTGACCGCCCCGCGGGGCTGGAACAGCTGTGGGATATGCTGCGGATTTCCGACACCACACCCACGCCATGCCCCATCGCCGGACCAGGCTCTCCGTTTTGTGTGCCATGGTGCTGCCGACCGCCCTGGTCGCAGTTCAGGCACAGACGCTTTACAAATCGGTGGGAGCCGACGGGCGTGTCGTCTACAGCGACCAGCCGCCCGCAAACGGCGCCGTGCAAAAGGCCATCAAGCTTGACAACCTTCCGGTCAGCGTCGTCCCTGGCATGGCAGTGCAGCCGTCCGGCGTTGTCAGCGCGACCGTGGCCAGCGGCAATGCTGCGAGCGCGCAGCGGCCGGGCGACGTGGTGCTGTACACGGCGGTCTGGTGCGGCTACTGCAAGGCAGCCAAGTCGTACCTGGGCAGCAAAGGCATACCGTACCGCGAACTGGATGTGGATACGCCCGCAGGCAAGGCGGCCTTTGCGCAGCTGGGCGTGCGCGGGATACCGGTGTTGCAGGCCAACGGCCAGCGCCTCACGGGGTTCACCCCTCAGGCTTACGACGCTGCATTGAAGGTGCCCAGGTAGGCAGCGGGCACGAGGCATGTGCCGCTTGATGGCTTAAGGCTGATGGCTGCCGGCTGATGGCTGCGTCAGGTCTCACCCTGCAAGTCGTGGTGCTGCCCCTGCGACCGCTATAGCGTCTTGCGCAGGTTGGCGGGCGCGATCTTGAGCGCTTCGCGGTACTTCGCCACGGTGCGGCGCGCGCACTCGATCCCCTGCTCCTTGAGCATCTCGGCGATCTGGCTGTCGGACAGTGGCTTGGCCGCATTTTCGGCGGCGACAAACTGCTTGATGAGCGCGCGCACCGCGGTGCTCGACGCATTGCCGCCGGTTTCGGTACCCAGCCCCGAGCCAAAGAAATACTTGAGCTCGTAGGTGCCGATCGGCGTGGCCATGTACTTGGCGGTGGTCACGCGGCTGATGGTGGATTCGTGCAGCCCCAGTTCGTCGGCAATGTCGCGCAGCACCAGCGGGCGCATCGCCAGCTCGCCGTGGGTGAAGAAGCTCTTTTGCCGCTCCACGATGGCGCGCGAGACGCGCAGGATGGTGTCAAACCGCTGCTGGATGTTCTTGATGAACCAGCGCGCCTCCTGCAGGCGCTGCTGCATGCCCTGGTGGCCCTCGCCGCCCTTGTGGCCGCGCAGAGCGCCCGCGTAGATGTCGTGCACGCGCAGGCGGGGCATCACGTCGGGATTGAGCTGCACGATGAAGTTCTGCTGCCCGTCGCGCCCGTTGGCGCGGCCTGCCTTGCGCACGATCACATCGGGGATGATGATGTTGCGCTCCACGTCCGCAAAGCGGCGCCCCGGGCGCGGCTCCAGCCGGGCAATGAGCGCCATGGCGGCGCGCGTGCGCTCCTCGCCGCTGGCGCCGCCTTCGCTGCACAGCACCGTCAGGCGGCGCACGTCGCGCTTGGCCAGCATTTCCAGAGGCTGCTGGCAGATGCGCAGCGCCGTCTGCACGGTGGCGGGGTCGGCGGTGCAGTCTTCGTCAGCGGCCAGGGCCTGCAACTGCAGGGTCAGGCATTCAGACAGGCCGCGCGCGCCTACGCCCACGGGCTCGAGGCTCTGCAGCAGGCGCTGTGCCACTGTGAACCGGTGCACCAGCTCCTCGATCTGCTCCAGGTCTTCGGGCCCTGCCAGCGCGATGGCAAGCTCTTCCAGCGATTCCTCGAGATAGCCATCGTCGTTCAGGGATTCGATCAGGAAGCGCAAGGCGGCACAGTCCACGTCGGACAGCCGGAGCGCCAGGGCCTGGCGATGCAGGAACGCCGTGAGCGATTCGTGCGAACGGGCCAGTTCGGTGGCATCGGCCTCGTCGCCCTCGCTGTCGTTGCGCGTGCGCGGCGGTGCGTCGCCACCCCACTCTGCATCGTTGGGCGCCATCTCGACCGTGCCGTCGCCGCTCCAGTCGGGCTCGTCGGCTGAACCCGTCGGCGTTTCCGCGTCATTCTGGGCCTCAGTGCTGGTAACTGCAGCACTCGACGCTCCTGAAAACATAGCATCATCGGCACCGTAGTCGTCCGCCTGGGGTGGGGTGTCCGCGGCCTCCAGGCCAAACTCCTCGCGCGGTGCCTCTTCGGCAGTACGTTCCAGAAACGGGTTTTCGTCGAGCATCTGCTCGACCTCCTGCGACAGCTCCAGCGTGGACAGTTGCAGCAGCCGGATCGACTGCTGCAACTGCGGCGTGAGTGCGAGGTGCTGCGAAACACGCAGTGACAGGCCGGGCTTCATCCGGGGCCCGCCTTCACGCAGCCCGTCAGGCCGGCTTCAGGCCTGCAGGGAAAGGGCAATGGCAACGCGGCATCCAGGTGCATCCGGTTCATGCCCGTCACATGCGGAAATGCTCGCCCAGGTACACGCGGCGCACCTCGGCGTTGTCAACGATCTCGGAGGGCGTGCCCTGTGCCAGCACACGGCCATCGCTGATGATGAAGGCGTGGTCGCAGATACCCAGCGTTTCGCGGACGTTGTGATCCGTGATGAGCACGCCGATGCCCCGAGCCTTGAGGAAGCCGATGATCCGCTGGATTTCGATCACGGCGATGGGATCGATACCGGCGAACGGCTCATCCAGCAGGATGAAGCGTGGTTGCGTGGCGAGGGCTCGCGCGATCTCGACCCGACGTCGCTCGCCGCCTGAAAGCGCCATGGCGGGCGACGCGCGCAAATGCTCCACGCGCAGCTCCTGCAGCAAGGCGGTCAGGCGCTCTTCGATGGTGGCGCGTGGCAGGGGCTTGTCGTCATCGCCGCGCTGCAGTTCCAGCACGGCGCGCACGTTTTCCTCGACCGACAGCTTGCGAAAAATCGAGGCTTCTTGCGGAAGGTACGACAGCCCCAGGCGCGAACGCCGGTGGATGGGCATGTGGGCTACCGACTGCCCGTCGATGCGGATGTCTCCACCATCGCTGCGCACCAGCCCCACGATCATGTAGAACGACGTGGTCTTGCCCGCGCCGTTGGGGCCCAGCAGGCCGACAACCTCGCCCTTTTGCACGACCAGCGAGACATCCTTGACCACCTTGCGGCTGCCATATGACTTGGCCAGGTGGCTGACCTCCAGCCGGCTGCCGGCCGGATCTGCCGTACCGGTTTGCATGGGCTGCACACTCACTTGGCGCCGCCGCTGAGGCTGTTGCTCTGACGCAGGGCGGGGGACGATGCCGCCGGTGCGCCGGCGCCGCTGGCGGCTGGCGCGGGCTCCTTGGGCGCAAGCACGGCGCGCACCCTGCCGCCCTGGCCCGTGCCGCCACCTGCGGCCGGGCTGCCAGGCACCGTGCGCTGGCCATCCACGGAAAACACGTCGGTCAGGTTGTTGTAGACGATGACGGCCCCGGTGATCTCGTCGCTGAGCACCGAGCCCCGGTAGCGCCGCAACTCGGCCCGGGTGATGAAGCGCACGTTGTCAGCCTTGCCGTCGTATTCGATGGTCTCGCTCTCGCCTTCGATGAACTCGTCCGGCGCGCCGGGCGCGGTATCGCGCTTTTGACGGAAGAACGCGCGCTTGCCCGGTTCGGCCGTCACGACACCGTACTGATAGCCCTCGGCGTCCTGGCGCACGTCCAGGCGCGCGCCACGCAGCACGATGGAGCCCTTGGTCATGACCACCCGCCCCGTGAACACGCTGGTCTGCTTGAGTTCATCGTGGCGCAGTGCGTCGGCCTCGATGTTCATGGGCTTGGCGCGGTCGGCCTTTTCGGCATGAACGGCTCCATGGAGGCTGGCCATGGCGGTGAGCAGGAGGATCGGTAGGAGGCGATGGTTCATAGGGCACGAATCTTGCAGATCATTGTAGCCACCCCTGCCCGGCAGGCCATGAAAAAAGCCCGCTCGCGCGGGCTGTGGTCAGGTGGCTGCAATGCGCCTGCAGCAGGGCATGGCAAAAAACGGCTTCAGCCCTTGCGAGCCGTGGCCGCCAGGTGTTCGACCACCTGCAGCACATTCTGCATGTTGCCGGCCATGGTGCCGTCGGTGTAGTACTTGCCAGCCACGCCCATCGAAGGCACGCCTTCCACGCCGTAGGCATCCTGCAGCTGCGATGCGCGGCGGATCTGGTTGGACACGGTGAAGGAGTTGTAGACCTCCTTGAACTTGGCCGCGTCGGCGCCCTGCTTGGCAACCCAGGCAAAAATCTCATCGTCCTTGGCGAGCTTTTGCTTCTCGACGTGGATGGCACGGAAAACCTTGGCGTGCATTTCGTCGAGTTTGCCCATGCCTTCGAGCGCGTAGTACAGCTTTTGCTGGGGCACGAAGCTGGCATTGAACGCCACGGGCACGCGGCGGATGCTCAGGTCCTTGGGGGCGGCCTTGACCCAGGCTTCCAGCGAGGGCTCGAAGGTGTTGCAGTGGGGGCAGCTGTACCAGAAGAACTCGATCACATCGACCTTGCCGGCCGGTGCGTCCGGGGCCACAGGCTTGTCCAGGCGCTTGTAGTCCTTGCCCTCCTTGAACTGGCGGGCCTGGGCCAGCGCCGTGTTGGCCACGGGCAGTGTCAGGGCGGAAGCGGCCACTGCGGAAGCGGCAGACAAAGAAAACTCACGGCGTTTCATGACAAAGACTCTCCTGTTCTGGTCTGCGGTATGGGAGACGACCCCCGGGAAAAAGTTCAGCCGGCCTGGGCTGCACGCAGCAAGCCCACCGGCTGTGCCGCGTCAGCGCTGCACGCGCACCAGCGCGGACTCGACCCCTGCTCCGTCGAGCTTTTCCTTGATGTGCTCGGCGTCGGCCCGCTTGGTGAAGGGGCCTACGCGCACGCGAAAGACCTGGCGGCCATTTTGCTCACGCTCGCTCACGCGCGCCTCCCAACCGAGCATGGCGAGCTTGGCGCGCTGGGCGTCGGCGTCGGCCTGGGTGCGAAAGGCACCTGCCTGCACAAAATAGTCAAACGGATCAAGGTTGCCTGCCGCCGCGGCCTTGGCCACCGCCAGGTCACCCAGCGGATCGGCGCCGGGCTTGGTCTCGGCCTTGGCGGTTTCGGGCTTGCTGGCCGCAGGCTTGGCCGCCGATGCCGCAGCACGGGTCTCAGGTGCCGACGCCGCTGTGACGGGTGCAGACGCGGCGGCCGTATCTGCCACCGCCGGAGCGGGCGGGCGTGCCGGGTTCTTGCCGTACAGGGGCGAGTTCGGGTCCCAGTCCTTGTTTTTCTTGGACTCGGCGGCGTCCATGTCTGCTGCCCGGCCGCTGCTCTTGTTGAGGAACGGCACCGGCACCTTGGTCACGTACACGGCCACGGCGAGCGCGGCGCCCAGGCCCACGATGACCCCGACGATGAAGCCGATGATCGTCCCGCCCGTCTGTTGCTTTTTCATGGTGATAGTGGTTGCTTACATTCTGGCCGGGGCCGAAACGCCCAGCACGGCCAGGCCATTGTGCAATACCTGTGCGGTGGCAGCGACCAGCGCCAGGCGGGCCTTCTTGACCGCCTCATCATCGACCAGGATGCGCTCGGCATCGTAATAGCTGTGGTAACTGGCAGCCAGATCGCGCAGGTAGAAGGTCACATCGTGCGGCGCTTCGCCTTCGGCGGCAGCGGTGAGCATCTCGGGGTACTTGGCCAGCTGCAGCATCAGGGCTTGGGCCTGGGGGCCTTCCAGGGCCGACAGGTCCACGTCCTTGAGCGACGCCACATCGGCGGCCCCAGCCTCCTGCCACGCCCGCAGAACTGACTGGATGCGTGCGTGCGCATACTGCACGTAGTACACCGGGTTGTCGTTGTTCTGGGCCACGGCCAGGTCCACATCGAAGGTGTACTCCCGCGTCCTTGCTGGTCCATTCGATCAGGTCGCGCAGCGTCACGTAGCTGCCCGCGCGCTTGCTGATCTTGACCTCTTCGCCGCCCTTGACCACGCGCACCATGGTGTGGAGCACGTAGTCGGGGTAGCCCTGCGGGATGCCCACATCGGCCGCCTGCAAGCCGGCGCGCACGCGGGCGATGGTGCCGTGGTGGTCCGTGCCCTGGATGTTGACCACCTTGGTGAAGCCACGCTCCCACTTGGCGATGTGGTAGGCCACGTCGGGCACGAAGTAGGTGTACGTGCCGTCCTGCTTGCGCATGACGCGGTCTTTGTCGTCGCCGTAGTCGGTGCTCTTGAGCCACAGCGCGCCGTCCTGCTCATACGTCTTGCCGTTGGCCACCAGCTTGTTCACCGTGGCCTCGACGCGGCCGCTGGTGTACAGGCTGGATTCGAGGTAGTACTCGTCGAACTTCAGGTTGAAGGCCTGCAGGTCCTTGTCCTGCTCGTTGCGCAGGTAGGCTACGGCAAAGCCGCGGATGTTGTCGTAATCCTCGACATCGCCGTTGGCGGTGAACTCGCGGTCATCGGCCTTGACCGTGGCTTGGGCCTTGAACGCTTCGGCAATGTCGGCGATGTAGTCGCCGTTGTAGAAGTTCTTGGCCAGCGGGTTGTCGCTGTCGGTGGGCCAGCAATCGTCGCCAGGCTTGAAGCCCTTGGCGCGCAGCTGGGTGCTCTTGGTCAGCGTGTCGATCTGCACGCCCGCGTCGTTGTAATAGAACTCGCGGTGCACCTTCCAGCCCTGGGTGGCAAACAGGTTGCAGATGGCATCGCCCAAAGCGGCCTGTCGGCCATGGCCCACGTGCAGCGGCCCCGTGGGGTTGGCCGACACGAACTCGACCAGCACCTGTTTGCAATTCCCTGGCTGGTAGCCGAATTGCCCACCGGCGGCCAGCACTTCGCGCACGATCTGCTGCTTGGCGGCGGGCTTGAGGCGGATGTTCAGGAAGCCGGGGCCTGCGATTTCAATGGCGCTGACCCAGCGCTGAAACGCGGGAGTGGCCTCCAGTGCGGTCTTGAGCTGTTCGCCCAGCGCACGGGGGTTGAGCTTGAGCGGTTTGGCCAGCTGCATGGCGGCAGTGCAGGCGAAGTCGCCATGGGCGGCCACTTTGGGGGATTCGAATGCTGCCTTGGCGCCAGCGCCTTCGGACAGGACTTCCAGCTCGGCTGCCAGCGCAGCGAGCAATTCATTTTTGGCGGTAAGCATCAGCGAATTTTACGGGGCGGCCACCGGGGCCGTTGCCAGAGCCAGCGGCACAATGCACCGCAGTGCCCGTTCACAAGGAAATTGCACATGCCACCCCAGCCCATCGTGATGTACCGACGCCGCTGGACCCTGCTGTTTCAGGTGCCCTTTACGCTGCTCATGGTCGCGTGCCTGGCCTACTCGGTGCTGCTGATCTATGCGGCCGACAACAAGTTGCTGACTCTCATCGGCTCGGTCGGGGCGTTCAGCTCGTTTTGCATCGCTGGTACCTTCGGCCGTTCGGCTTGGGAGGCCTATCGTGAACGAGACCCCGTGGTGGTGATTGACGAATCCGGCATTACCGACCTGCGCGACGAAGATTCGCACACCGTTCCATGGGAGGCCATGGAACGCGTACTGCTGGACATCACCGAAAACACCATCCGCGTGAAGCTGCGCACGAGCAGCACAGAGTCGGCAATCGGCGTGATCGTCAAAGCCCTGCAGCGCTGGCAGCGAGGCGGCGACATGGTGTTCCTCCTGGGGGGACTGGCCTACGACGCGCGACAGGTCCAGATGGCCCTGCGTGCCCACCACGCCGCCGCGGTGCCGCGAAGGTCCGCATTGCAGTAGACCGCTGCGCGACCCGCCGTTACGGCGTTGTGGCCCGTGGCGTTCTATGGTGCAATGCCCGCGGGTCCCCCCATAACGTATCCACTCCAGGAGATTCCATGAGCAAGTTTCTTTCCCTGTTGGCCGTTGGCCTGGCACTTTCGCTGGGCACTGCCGCCCACGCTGCAGAAGACAAGGCAGCGGCACCGACCAAGCAGCAGTCCAAGATGGCAGCCTGCAACGCCGACGAAAAGGCCAAGACACTCAAGGGCGACGAGCGCAAGGCCTTCATGAGCGAATGCCTCAAGAACAAGCCCGCCACCCAGCAGGACAAGATGAAGAGCTGCAATGCCGACGCCAAGACCAAGGACCTCAAGGGCGACGAGCGCAAGGCCTTCATGAGTGAGTGCCTCAAGAAGTAAAGCAGCACTCCCTGCACGCAAAAAAGCCGCCGGCCCGCAAGGTCCGGCGGCTTTTTTGTGCCTGCAGATTACAGGGCCTGCGGTCCCTACCAGCCCCGCGTCCAGAACACCGCAATGATGGCCACTACCGGCAGCACATGCGACTGCACCATCACCAGGCGGCGCACGCGTGCCACCTCGGCAGCCTGGGGCAGAGCCCCGGTGGCACGCAGGTCACGCCGCCACCGGCGAAACGCGATGGACGGCCAGAACGACAGCACGGCCATGGCGACCACCAGGGTCATCTTGACGTGGAACAGCGGCTGGGACATGTACCACGACGGCCCTTTCACGCCCCACACCACGCGGGCAATGCCGCTGGCAATCATCAGCACCGCTGCAACGGCATAGATCACGTCCAGCCGCCCCAGCCGTTCGACGACGGCGGCGTTGAGCCACTCGATCCGGCACAGCGCCGCCTGGCTTGAAAGGAAGACGACAAACGTGAGGATGGCCAGAAGGTGCAGGGCGGCCAGAATGGCTTCGAGGGTCATGGTCAGGTTCCTTGGTAGCCGGGCGGAGCGCAGTGGCTCACGCCCACAACGGCGGGGGCAGCCGCCATTGTCCACGGCGGCCCAGGACATCTGACCGTGCGCACAAAAAACGGCGCAGTCCGTAGGGACCTGCGCCGTTGCGGCTGGAAACCCGGGAAACCGGTCAGGCCGCGGTACGGGCCACAGCACCCACTGGCACATCCGCGGGTACCACCGGGGCAGACGCAGTGGACACAGCCAACGGCAGCGGCTGGCCGTTGAGCGCAGCATTCAGGCGCTCGGTATCCAGCGCGTTTTCCCAGCGTGACACCACCACGGTGGCCACGGCATTGCCAATGAAGTTGGTGAGCGAGCGGCACTCGCTCATGAAGCGGTCCACGCCGAGGATCAGCGCCATGCCGGCCACGGGCACTTCCGGCACCACGGCCAGCGTGGCAGCCAGTGTGATGAAGCCCGCGCCCGTCACGCCCGCCGCACCCTTGGACGACAGCATCGCCACCAGCAGCAGGGCCACCTGGTGTCCCAGCGTCAGTTCGGTATTGGTCGCCTGGGCAATGAACAGTGCCGCCAGGGTCATGTAGATGTTGGTGCCATCGAGGTTGAACGAGTAGCCCGTGGGCACCACCAGCCCCACCACCGACTTGCTGCAGCCTGCCTTTTCCATCTTCTACATCAGCGACGGCAGGGCGGATTCGGAAGACGATGTGCCCAGCACCAGCATCAGCTCGGCCTTGAGGTAGCGGCACAGCTTGAGCACGGAAAACCCGCACAGCCGACACACGAAGCCCAGGATCACCAGCACGAACAGCAGCGACGTGATGTAGAACGATCCCACCAGCCAGGCCAGGTTGACCAGTGAGCCCAGACCGAACTTGCCGATGGTGAACGCCATGGCACCAAACGCGCCGATGGGAGCGGCCTTCATGACGATGCCCACCACCTTGAACACGGGCGTGGTCAGCGCTTCCAGAAAATGCTGCACCGGCCGCCCTGCGTCCCCCACCAGCGCCAGGCCCAGGCCAAACAGCACGGCCACCAGCAGCACCTGCAGGATGTTGTCGCCGACAAAGGGACTGACCAGCGTCTTGGGGATGATATCCAGCGCAAAGCCGGTCAGGGTCATCTCGTGCGACTTGGCGACGTAGCTCTTGACGGCGGTCTGGTCCAGGTCGGCTACGTTGATGTTCATGCCCGCACCGGGCTGCACCACGTTGGCCACCACCAGGCCAACGACCAGCGCCAGCGTGGAGAAAAACAGGAAGTACGCCATGGCCTTGCCGAACACCCGGCCCACGCTGGAGAGCTGCGACATGCCCGCGATGCCAGTCACGATGGTCAGGAAGATCACTGGCGCGATGATCATCTTGACCAGCTTGATGAACGCGTCGCCCAGCGGCTTGAGGGCCTCGCCGTACGCGGGCTCGAAATGCCCGAGCAACACGCCCAGGACGATGGCAAGCACCACCTGGAAATACAGCTGGCGGTAAAAAGGCAGCCGTTCGGCGTGAGCGGCAGGGGCGGAAGGAACGTGCATGGATGTCTCCGGAAAATCGGTTTGCACCGCACCACAGGCGTGCGTGTGGGGTGCCGTTTGTACCGCCGCACCCCACCGGATGCCGATAACCTATTGGTATTAGTCGCAGCGCTCGCCATAGGGGCCGCCCGATGCGGAATCCGGGTAAACACCTAGCCCGCCACCGATGGATACGCAGCGTCCACAACAGTCCCACCTGCCCGCTCCTGCACACTGGTAGCGGGCCTCTTGCGGGGCCTCGACGTTTTTTGACTGATCGCGTACCCACCTCTTCGCCCGCCGTTGAACGCCTCATGACCCCCTCGCGCCTGCGCCAGTTCTGGACCGTACTGATCCTGCTCGCCGGCATGGCAGGCAGCATGTACGCGGTCGGCCAGTGGGCATGGCAGCGCTCGCTGCACGACGAGAGCGACAGCGTGCAGCGCCAGCTGGCCCTGTACGGGCAGGCACTGGCGCAGCGCATCGACCGCTACCGCACGCTGCCCGAGGTACTGGCGCTGGACGTGCAGCTGCGGGATGCATTGAGCCGCCCGCTGACGCCGCCAGAGGCAGAGCAGCTCAACCACAAGCTGGAGCAGGCCAACGGTGCGAGTCAGTCGTCCACCCTCACACTGCTCAACCGCGACGGTCTGGCCGTGGCGGCCAGCAACTGGCGCACCGCCACCAGCAACGTGGGCGTGGACTACAGTTTTCGCCCCTACGTGCAGCAGGCGCTGGCCCAGGGGCGCGGCAGCTTCTACGGCATTGGCGTGACCACGGGCGAGCCAGGCTACTTCCTTTCGCAGGCGATCCGCGACGACAACGGCCGCACGCTGGGGCTCGTCGTCATCAAGATCGCCCTGCAGGCGCTGGAGCGCGAGTGGCTGCAGATACCCGACATCGTGCTGGCGTCGGACGCCCATGGCGTGGTGTTTCTGGCCAGCCAGGACGCGTGGCGCTACCGGCTGCTCGCGCCGCTGTCTGACGCCGAACAGCGCGAACTGAACGCGACCCGGCAATACGCCGACCAGCCGCTGCGCCCCCTGACCTACCGGGCCGATGAGCCCTTGGACAACGGCGGGCGCCTGGTGCATCTGCTGGCCCCCGACGAGCCTGGCCTGACCGGCCGCGTGCTGTGGCAAACGCAGCCGCTGCCCGGTACCCCATGGCAGCTGCACCTGCTGCACGACACCCGCAGCAGCGTGACCGACAGCCGCTGGGCCGCTGCGGCCGGCGCGGGGGGCTGGCTGGCGCTGGCCCTGCTGGTGCTGTTCGTGCGCCAACGCCAGCGCCTGTCGGCCCTGCGCCAGCGCAGCCGCCAGGAGCTGGAGACCGTGCTGCGCCAGCATGCGCAAGAACTGCGCACCGCGCAGGATGGCATCGTGCAGGCGGCCCGGCAGGCAGACACCGGCCTCTCACGCAGCCTGGAGCACCTGCCGCAGGGCGTGGTGATCATCGACGCCCGGCTCAACCTGCTGGCCTGGAATTCGCGCTACGTGCAACTGTTCCGGTTTCCGGCCGACCTGATGCGCGTGGGCCAGCCCGTTGAAGACCTGCTGCGCCACAACGCACGGCGCGGGCTGCTGGGGCCCGGCCCGGTCGACGAGGCGATCGAGCGGCGCCTGGCCCACCTGCGCAGCGGCACCCCGCACCTGCACGAGAGCGCCAAGGACGACGGCACGGTGCTGGAAATACGCGGCAACCCGCTGCCCGAAGGCGGCTTTGTGACCAGCTATGCCGACATCACCAGCTACAAGAACGCGGCGCGCGAACTGCGGTCTCTGGCCGATGCACTGGAGCAGCGCGTGGCCGACCGCACCCGCGACCTGGACGCCGCACGGCGCGAGGCCGAGCAGGCCAACCGCTCCAAGACGCGCTTTGTGGCGGCCGCCGTGCACGACCTGCTGCAGCCCCTGAACGCTGCCCGCATGTTCACCTCGCTGCTGCGCAGCCACCTGCCGGGCGATGCCGACCGGCACGCGGTGGACAGCATCGACGGCGCACTGGCCGCGCAGGATGCCATCCTGGGCAGCCTGCTCGACATCTCCCGCATGGAGTCGGGCCAGTTCGACGTGCACATCCACGACGTGGCCCTGGGCCCGCTGCTGCAGGTGCTGGGCCACAACTTCGGCGTGCTGGCGGAAAGCCAGGGCTTGCAGCTGGCCTGCGTACCCACGCGCGCCGTGGTGCGTACCGATGAGAACCTGCTGCGCCGCATCCTGCAGAACTTTGTCTCCAACGCCATCCGCTACAGCCGACGCGGCCGTATCGTGGTGGGCTGCCGCCGGTCGGGCGACCACCTGCGCATCGAGGTGCACGACCAGGGCCCTGGCATCCCCGAAGCGCTGCAGCGCGAGATCTTTGAGGAGTTTCGCCGCCTGGACGAAGGCCGGGCCGATGACCGCGGCGCGGGCCTGGGCCTGGCCATCGTGGAACGGCTGGGCCGCCTGCTGGGCCACAAGATCGGCCTGCGATCGCAGCTGGGGCGCGGCAGCGTGTTCTGGGTGTGTGTCCCGCTGGGCAACACCGCCGCGGTGGCACCAGCACCTGGGCACGACGCTGCGCTGCAGCCATCCGACGAAACCCCGCTGCTGGGCACTAGCGCCTGGGTGATTGAAGACGACGGCCCCACCTGCGTGGCCACCCGCGCCCTGCTGGAGCGCTGGGGCTGCGCCGTACCGCTGGCCGGTGGCGCGCCCGAGGCGCTGGCCGCCGCGCAGGCCGGCCAGCCCCCCCGGCTGGTGCTGCTGGACGTGCACCTGGGCCCTGCCCACCACGGCCCAGACGTGTTCGCGCAACTGTGCGAGCGCTGGGGCCAGACGCCTGCCGTGATCCTCGTCACCGCCGAGCGTGACGCCACCCTGCGCCGCCAGGCCGCCGAACGCGGCTGGGGGTTTCTGGCCAAGCCGGTGCGCGCGCCGGCGCTGCGGGCGTTGATGAGCCAGACACTGCTGCGGCTCCGCGAAAGCAACACACCGTAGGCGCCCTCACGACCGGAGGAGAACTTGCGAGAGGCCCGGGCGGTGCCCGCCCGCACCGGGGTTTCCATCCGATGCAGAGTCAGCGCATGATTGATAGGACATCCGTGCCGTGCGCGTGGCACGATGGCAGCAACGAAACACGCCACAACGGAGGGAAGACGATGAGCGAAGCCATTCTGTACGCGATGGACGCGCCGCGGGTGAAGAACGCGGATGCAGCTGCAGACTTTGTGGAAAAGTGGCAGGACAGGGAAGATGCGCCCACCGCCAGCATGACAGCCTTCTTCGATCATGTCTTGCAAACCTGGCCCGCAAACGGCTCCGGCAGCGCGGTCTGGTTCGAAGGCTTTGACCACAACCGGCCGGTCGGCCCGGTGTTCACGATGACGTTCGAACTGCGCGGGTTCGACAGCGAGCGGCTACAGCAGCTGCGTGCCATCGCCCAGGAGCATGGCGTGCACGTGTTCGATCCTGAAGGCCATGTGCTGTACCTTGCGGACGGCAGCGAAGCCCGGGCGCTGTCGATGGCCACCCCGGCACCGGGTGCTCCCAGCCAGTGCAAATCCGGCGTGCGCTTTGACGGCGTGTACGAGACGAAAACGGCGACCGGCTGGAGCTACCTGTGCTTCACCGCCGATCAAAACATCCTCTGGCAAAGCGCGGGGGGCCGGTTCACGGCACGTGCCGCGATGGACAGCTTCGCCACCGGCGACTCGTTCGTCGTCAAAGGCGCGTACAAGCCTGGCGACCACGCATTCAGCGCACGTCTCAAAGCCTCGTTCGGCGCGTTCAAGATGGACGGTGTCTTGAAGGAAGATGGCCTGCACGTCCATTCGGAACGCACCAACGGCAAGTACCCCTTCGACGCCGTGTACACCTTCGTTCCGCTGTAGCGCGCTCTGGTTCTGAGCGTGCGCCACCGGGTCACACGGAACCACTCACCGCTCAGGCTGTGGATTCGGTCTCCAGGCTCTTGACCAGCACCGCTGCCTGCGTGCGGCTGTAGCACCCCAGCTTCTTGAGGATGGCCGTGACGTGCACCTTGACGGTGTTTTCGGCCAGGCCCAGCGCGGCAGCGATCTGCTTGTTGAGCAGGCCGTCGGCCAGGCACAGCAGCACGCGAAACTGCTGGGGCGTGAGCTGGGCCAGGCGGGCGGCCAGTTCGGCGTCCGCCTCGGAGCGTTCGGCCGCCATGGGCGGAAAGCCGCTGCCGCCGTCGAGCACCGACAGGATGGCATCGCCCATGGCGTCTGCCGAGGCCGACTTGGGGATGAAGCCCGCCGCGCCAAACTGCTGCGCACGGCGGATGACGCGCGGGTGGTCGTTGGACGAGATGATGATGACCGGAACACCGGGGTACTCGCCGCGAACATGCAGCAGCGCCGAGAACCCCCGCGTGCCGGGCATGGTCAGGTCCAGCAGCACCAGTTCGATGTCCGGGTGTTCCTGCAGCATCTGCCCCAGCGTGGCGGCGCTGGCGGCCTCCAGCGCCCGGTACTGCGGCAGCCGCTCGCGCAGCACATGCAGCACCGCGGCGCGGAACAGCGGGTGGTCGTCTGCGACAAGCAGCGTGGGATCAGGCATGGGGTTTAAAGGGTCGCGCCCACGTGCATGCGCGCAGCAATGCCGAGGGATCGTTCACTGGCTGCGGCGACATCAGCTGCCCCGCCAGAACGCCGGCTGGGCGTAGTGGTGCTTGAGGAAATCGATCCACAGGCGCACCCGCAGCGGCATGTGCTTGCGCTGGGGAAACACCACATAGATGCCGTTGGGCGGCGCTGCAAAACCCTCCAGCACCTCCACCAGCCGCCCGGCGGCAATCTCCGCTTCGACCTCCCAGGTGCTGCGCCAGGCAATGCCGTACCCTGCCAGGCACCAGTCGTGCAGCACCTGACCGTCCGAGCAGTCAAGCGGTCCGCCGGGCTTGAGATGCGTGACCTCAAAGGCGCGCGTGCCATCGGGGCTGGCACCGGCGGCCACCGGCATCCTGAAGGCCCAGCCGCGCGTTTGCGAGGCCTCGCTCGACAGCGTCAGGCAGTCGTGGCCCGACAACTCGCTGGGGTGGCGCGGCGTGCCGCGGCGCTGCAGATAGGCGGGGGTGGCCACGCACAGGCGGCGGTTGTCGGCGATGCGCACGCTCACCAGCGAAGAGTCGGGCAGGTCGCCCACACGCACGGCGCAGTCAAAGCCCTCGCCGGCCAGGTCCACCACCCGGTCGCTCAGGTTCAGCGAGATCGTGACATCGGGATGGGCCGTGCGAAAGCGCGGCACCAGCGGCGCCACGTGGCGGCGGCCGAAACCGGCAGGCGCCGTGATGCGCAAATGCCCGGTGGCCTTGACCCCACCTTCGGACACGCTGGCCTCGGCATTGGCCACATCCGACAGCAGGCGCTGGCAATCCTCCAGGAAGGCGCTGCCCTCGTGCGTCAGGCTGATGCGGCGCGTGGTGCGCACCAGCAGCTTCACCCCCAGGTGCTCCTCCAGCGCATCCAGCCTGCGCCCCATGATGGCGGGCGCCACGCCCTCGGCCTTGGCTGCGGCCGTGAGGCTGCCCCGGGTGGCCACCGACACAAATGATTCGAAGGCCTTGAGTTTGTCCATGGGCGCCAATTATGCGGACCGGGCAGATTCTTCCGAGCGTGCCATGCAAGGCTCCACGACGGGCCCGTGGGGGCGCCGCCTGCAGGCCGGAGGGCGCTGCGAATGGCCGTTTTCACATCGATTTGAAGTCAAATCGGCCTGTAGTCCAGGTTTTATCTGCCTGGAATGCTATTATTTTAATAGCGCATGACTGATTTCAGCATCCGGCGGCTACGGGCACCGGTGTCTGTTCGCGTGGAACCAGGCAGATCACGCCACGACTTTTGCGAAAAAGTCACTGGTTTCCAGCGTTTCGCCATATTTATGTGGACAAAGATTTGCAATACAGTGTCCACACGCTTGTCCGGTGACAGGCACCTCGTTTTTCTTTTTCCTATCCAGAGGCTCTCCATGACCGATCGCACCTCCGTCCACGGCCTGCAAGTGGCCAATTCCCTGTACCGCTTTGTCGAAGACAAGGTGCTTCCCGGCACAGGCATTGATGCGGCGGCGTTCTGGAAGGGTTTCGACGCCATCGTGTCGGACCTGGCCCCACGCAACATCGCCCTGCTGGCCGAGCGCGACCGCCTGCAGACCGAACTGGACACCTGGCACAAGGCCAACCCCGGTCCGATCCAGAACATGGTGGCCTACCGCAGCTTTCTCGAAAAGATCGGCTACCTGGTGCCCCAGCCCGCCGATGTGAAGGCGACCACCGCTAACGTGGACGACGAGCTGGCCACCCAGGCCGGCCCGCAGCTGGTGGTGCCCATCCTCAACGCACGCTATGCGCTCAACGCCGCCAATGCCCGCTGGGGCAGCCTGTACGACGCGTTGTACGGCACCGACGCCATCCCCGAGACCGATGGCGCGGAAAAAGGCAAGGGCTACAACCCGGTACGCGGCGCCAAGGTGATCGCGTTTGCACGCCAGGTGCTGGATGACACCGCGCCGCTGGCATCCGGTTCGCACAAGGACTCGACTGGCTACAAGGTCGCAGGCGGCCAGCTGGTGGTATCGCTCGCCAATGGCAGCACCACCGGCCTGAAGGATGCCTCGCAGTTCAAGGGCTACCAGGGCAACGCTGACGCGCCTTCGTCGGTACTGCTGGAGCACAACGGTCTGCACCTGGACATCCAGATCGACCGCAGCACCCCCATTGGCCAGAGCGACGCCGCCGGTGTGAGCGACCTGGTGCTCGAAGCCGCGCTGTCCACCATCCTTGACCTGGAAGACTCCGTGGCCGCGGTGGACGCCGAAGACAAGGTGCTGGGCTACAGCAACTGGCTGGGCATCATCCAGGCCACGCTGACCGAACAGGTCGCCAAGGGCGGCAAGACCTTCACGCGCGGCCTGAACCCTGACCGCGTCTACACCGGCCCTCAGGGCGGCGAAGTGCGCCTGCACGGCCGCTCGCTGATGTTCCTGCGCAATGTCGGCCACCTGATGACCAACCCGGCCATCCTGTGGACCGATGCGCAGGGCGCGCAGCGCGAGATCCCCGAAGGCATCCTCGACGCCGTGGTGACCACCACCATCGCGCTGCACGACCTGCAGGGCCGTGGAGCGAACGGCATCCGCAACTCCCGCAAGGGCAGCGTCTACATCGTCAAGCCCAAGATGCACGGCCCTGCCGAAGTGGGCTTTGCCGCCGAGCTGTTCGGCCGCGTCGAGAATCTGCTGGGCCTGCCCGACAGCACCGTCAAGCTGGGCATCATGGACGAAGAGCGCCGCACATCCGTCAACCTCAAAGCCTGCATCGCTGCCGCATCGAGCCGCGTGGCGTTCATCAACACCGGCTTCCTCGATCGCACCGGCGACGAGATGCACACCGCCATGCACGCCGGCCCCATGGTGCGCAAGGGCGACATGAAGACCAGCGCCTGGATCCAGTCGTACGAGAAGAACAACGTGCTGGTGGGCCTCTCCTGCGGCCTGCGCGGCAAGGCGCAGATCGGCAAGGGCATGTGGGCCATGCCCGACCTGATGGCCGAGATGCTCAAGCAGAAGATCGGCCACCCCAAGGCCGGCGCCAACACCGCGTGGGTGCCCAGCCCGACCGGGGCCACGCTGCACGCGCTGCACTACCACCAGGTGAAGGTGAGCGACATCCAGATCGAGCTGGAAAAGACCGACGTGAACGCCGAGCGCGACAACCTGCTGACGGGCCTGCTCACCGTACCCGTGGCCGCCGCCCCGAACTGGAGCGACGCCGAAAAGCAGCAGGAGCTGGACAACAACGCCCAGGGCATCCTGGGCTATGTGGTGCGCTGGGTGGACCAGGGCGTGGGCTGCTCCAAGGTGCCCGACATCAACGACGTGGGCCTGATGGAAGACCGTGCCACCCTGCGGATCAGCAGCCAGCACATGGCCAACTGGCTGCACCACGGCGTGGTGACCGAAGCCCAGGTGCGCGAGACTTTTGAGCGCATGGCTGCCAAGGTGGACGGCCAGAACGCTGGCGACCCGCTGTACAAGCCCATGGCAGGCCACTTTGAAACCAGCATGGCCTACAAGGCGGCGTGCGACCTCGTCTTCAAGGGCATGGAGCAACCCAGCGGCTACACCGAGCCGTTGCTGCACGCGTGGCGCCTGAAGGTGAAGGCCACGGGGGGCTGAGTTCCGTGAGGGCGTGGTGATCGGGCGACCCCGGACACCTCGCTGCTTTTTTTCGCGCATGCCCAAGGAGGGCGGACATGCGCGGTTGGATGAATGGCTGCCAGTGCAAACGGAACATGCGCTGGCAGCTTTTTCTGTTTTGCGCCGCACGAGCGATTGACCTGCCAAGCCCTGGGTGCGGCGCGGTGGCTCTTCGGGCTGCGTGTGCAGGCATCCACATCCGGGGGCTGACCTGGGGCGATGCCGCCGCATGGCCACCTGCCCTTTGCTGCATCACGTTCTCCCAGGGAACGGCCAGGCCGTCACCGTAAACTGGTCGGCTTCTTGCCTTGTGCGCCTTCCGTCTGCATCCTCCATGCATCACCCACACCCCAACGATCGTTCGGTATGCCCACTGTGCCAGGGGCCCAACGCGTGCGCGATGGCCGCCGGGCTACCGCCGCAGGCGTGCTGGTGCATGAGCGTAACCCTGAGCGATCAGGCATTGGCGGCCGTTTCCTCCAGTGAAATCGGCGCCCGGTGCATCTGCAGGCGGTGCGGCGCGGATACCCGGCCCGCCGGAGCAGGCAGCGGCACGGATCAACCGTCGATATGATGCGTGCCTTCGCGCGATGCCTCGCGGATGTCATGCAGTTGTTCGTTTCATTCAAGGAGATCCCATGCCCACGTACCACGTCGAGATGATGGAGGGCCGCACGGTCGAACAAAAGCGCAAGCTGGTCGAAGAGATCACCCGCGTGTCGGTGGAAGTGCTGGGCGGCTCCCCTGAGTCGGTGGATATCCTGATCACTGACATCAAGCGCGAGAACTGGGCCACCGGCGGCAAGCTTTGGTCGGAGCGCAGCTGAGTTTTCTGGCACGCGCGTCGCGGCTTGCTCGAGTCAGCGGGCGCATGTTCGGGCGTTCAGCGGCAACCTGCGTCACGTCCAGCGGCACGGTACGATGACGGAAGGCTCTGGCTCGCTTGCGGTATTGCGTGAACGCTATGGCGAGCGCTATCGCTGGCTGGTGCTGCTGTCGGTGATGGTGGGGACGATGGCATCCATCATGTCATCGACCATCGTGAATGTGGCCATCCCGGACATGAGCCACTTTTTCACCCTGGGTCAGGAGCGCGCTCAGTGGGTGACCTCCGGCTTCATGGTGGCCACTACCGTGTCGATGCTCACCACGCCGTGGTTGCTGTCGCGTTATGGTTACCGGGCGACATATGTAGGGGCCATGCTGCTGTTGCTCGCCGGGGGCGTGGTGGGCGGGTTCGCGCGCGACTTTGGGTTGGTGCTGGCGGCCCGCGTGGCCGAGGGCCTGGCTGCTGGCGTGGTTCAGCCCATCCCGGCGGTGATCATTCTTTATGCATTCCGCCCGCACGAGCAGGGCCGCGCGAGCGGTATCTTTGGCATGGGCGTGGTTCTCGCGCCGGCCATCGGACCCAGTATCGGTGGACTGCTGGTGGACGCGTTCGGCTGGCGCTCCATCTTCTTCATGGTAGTACCGCTGTGCCTGTTGTCCATCGCGCTCGCGTACCGCTTCGTGCCGACCACTGCCCCAGGCGGGGTGGCGGCCAATCGCGATGGCGACGGCCTCGACTGGCGTGGTCTCCTGCTGTGCGCCATCGGCACACTGTGCCTGCTCAACGGCCTGGTCACGCTGCATGGCGGATCTGTTGTCGAAGCTGGCGTCTTGCTACTGGGCGCTGCCTTGGCGGTGGGAGGTTTTATTGCCTGGCAAGACAGACAGTTGCGTCAGGGGCGCAAACCCCTGATGGACTTGCGGCTGTTTCAGTACCGCCCGTTCGCGATGGGTTGCATCGTGGCGTTCATCTACGGTACAGCCTTGTTTGGCTCGACATATCTGCTACCCGTTTTTCTGCAGCTCGGGCTGGAGCTGTCGGCATCTCACGTTGGTACGCTGATGCTTCCGGCCGTTTTCGTGCTTGCCTTCACCATTGCGTGGGTGGGGCGTCTCGCGGATCGGAAACCCACCCACCTTCTTGTTGCAGTCGGGCTGGCCCTGCTGGCGTTGTCGTTTGGATTGATGGTGTTTGTCGGGCTAGGCACTTCGCTGTGGTTTCTGGTGGCCCTGGTCATCCTGGGCCGCATCGGGCTCGGCTTCATCCTGCCTTCCCTCAATCTGAGCGCGATGCGACCGCTGGACCGTTCTCTCATATCCCAAGGTTCGAGCACGATTGGGTTCGTGAGAATGCTCGGGGGCGCCACCGGGGTGAGTTTGTGTGGAATCGTTCTGGAGTGGCGCCTGGGTGCGCACAGCGCCGCCCTGTCGGATGTAGCGAGTAGCTCGGCGCGCATTGCTGCATTTGGTGAGACATTTCTCATGCTGATGCTGTTGTGCGGTCTGGCGCTGCTAGCAGCGTGGCGCTTGTGACCTTCAGCAAGCGATGGAACGGTGTCTCATGGTCCCCATCATTGAGCCTGGTAGTGCGCGGTGGTTTCGCGCAACGCGGATTTTCAGTGGCACATGATGTGAACTTCACAAAGGTGCTTGGCGAGCGTTTGTTGCAGGCGCAACGCACGGCAGTTGACGTCAAGCTTTCCACGCAGAACGTCGAGGCATCTGCGGCGTGATGGCGACCCGGAGGCCGCGTCCCCAGGCCTTCTCTGTGACGCCTTGCATCGCATGGCTCGGTGGACGGGCACAGCCGGGATGGCATCGCCGCACGGCATGGACGGTACCATCAGGGCGTATCGGACATCGTCCAGGCTGTATAGGGAAGAGGGAGAGCGACATGTGCCAACTGCTCGGCATGAATTGCAACGTACCGACGGACATCACGTTCAGCTTCAGCGGATTCGCCCAACGCGGAGGTCGGACCGACCATCACAGCGATGGCTGGGGCATTTCCTTTTTCGAAGACAAGGGCATACGCCACTTCGTGGACCATTTGCCAGCCGTGGACTCGCCGGTGGCTGATCTGATCAAGCGGTATCCGATCAAGAGTCGCAACGTCATCGCTCATATCCGGAAGGCGACACAAGGCGAGGTGAAACTTGAGAACTGCCACCCGTTCGTCCGTGAGCTGTGGGGCCGTTATTGGGTGTTTGCCCACAACGGCGACCTTGGCAGCAAGCGGCCCAAGCTGCATGGCCAGTTCAGGCCCGTTGGGGACACAGACAGTGAGCACGCATTTTGCTGGTTGATGCAGGAGCTGGCGAAGTCCCACGCCACGGTCCCAAGCGTGACGGAGCTGACGCTTACGCTCCGCGAGTTGACGGCCCACTTGAGGCCGCAGGGCACGTTCAACTACCTGTTGTCGAACGGACAGGCGCTCTGGAGCCACGCCTCCACAAAGCTTTACTACCTGGAGCGAAGGCACCCGTTTGGGCAAGCACATCTGAGTGACGACGACATCGCGCTCGACTTCGCACAAGAAACACGTCCCAGCGACCAAGTGGCCTTGATCGTGACGAGTCCGTTGACGCTCAACGAGAGGTGGACGGCGTTCGATGCTGGAGAGCTGGTGGTATTTTCGGAAGGAAGAAGGCTGGAGAGCTGAGCTGGGGGCAACG
>LNFM01003363.1_pt1 | contig 31578 bp, 22 predicted proteins | sample 596031 | NCBI WGS metagenome assembly LNFM01 (sample SAMN04254537, study PRJNA301005) | activated carbon metagenome | isolation source: dual media filters at the Ann Arbor, Michigan drinking water treatment plant | place: USA: Ann Arbor | reverse complement strand
TTTCACGGGGCAACAGCTTGCCGCGCGAGGTATGGCGCTCCTGCGCCTTGGCGCCTCCGCCTTCGTGAACGCGGGCGAGCAGGGCACGCAGGTCGTTGACCTGGGCAAGCATTGCCGCGCTGTTGGCGGCAAACTCCGGCGAACGGGTGTTGATCTGGGTGGGCAGGATGGCCATGGCTGCTTCCTGTAGGGTGCGCTGTGCGCACCACATGCAGTTATCGGTGCGCGCAGCCTAGGCGGCCCCGCGCACCCTACGGGTCACTTGGTTTCGTTAAACAGCTCGCGGCCAATCAGCATGCGGCGGATTTCGCTGGTCCCGGCGCCGATCTCATAGAGCTTGGCGTCGCGCAGCAAACGCCCGGTGGGGTATTCGTTGATATAACCGTTGCCGCCGAGAATCTGGATTGCGTCCAGGGCCATCTGGGTGGCGCGCTCGGCGGTGTAGAGGATCACCCCGGCGGCGTCCTTGCGCGTGGTTTCGCCACGGTCGCAGGCCTGGGCCACGGCATACAGGTAGGCGCGGCTGGCATTGAGTTGGGTGTACATGTCGGCGACCTTGCCCTGGATCAGCTGGAACTCGCCGATACTCTGGCCAAACTGCTTGCGGTCGTGGATATAGGGCACGATCACGTCCATGCAGGCCTGCATGATCCCGGTCGGGCCGCCGGAGAGCACCACGCGCTCGTAATCCAGGCCGCTCATCAGCACCCGCACGCCGCCGTTAAGCTGGCCGAGCACGTTCTCTTCCGGCACCTCGACATTGTCAAAGAACAGCTCGCAGGTGTTGGAGCCGCGCATGCCGAGCTTGTCGAACTTGCTGCCACGGCTGAAACCCTTCCAGTCGCGCTCGACGATAAAGGCGCTGATGCCGTGCGCGCCTTTATCCAGGTCGGTTTTGGCGTAGATCACGTAGGTGTTGGCGTCGGGGCCGTTGGTGATCCAGGTCTTGCTGCCGTTGAGCACATAGCGGTCGCCTTGTTTGTCAGCGCGTAACTTCATGCTGACCACGTCGGAGCCGGCGTTCGGCTCGCTCATCGCCAGGGCACCGATGTGCTCGCCGGAGACCAGCTTGGGCAGGTACTTGGCCTTCTGCTCGGCCGTGCCGTTGCGCTTGATCTGGTTGACACACAGGTTGGAGTGCGCGCCGTAGGAGAGGGCGACCGAGGCCGAACCACGGCTGATCTCTTCCATGGCAATCACGTGGGCCAGGTAACCCAGGCCAGAGCCGCCGTACTCTTCCTCAACGGTGATGCCGAGCAGGCCCATGTCGCCGAACTTCTTCCACATGTCTGCTGGAAACTGGTTCTCGCTGTCGATGGCAGCGGCGCGGGGCGACAGTTCGCTGGCGACGAAGGCCTGGGTCTGCTCGCGCAGCATGTCGATGGTTTCGCCAAGGGCGAAATTGAGGGACGGATAGCTCATGTTCCACCTGTAATAATTATTGTTAGATTTATTCGCTAACTGGCTGTTTTTTATCAATGTCTTCTAGCGCAGCGAGACAACGCTCTTCGGCGGTATCCAACTCGAGCTGCATCTGTTGAATATCCAGCAACTGTTGTTGCAGTTGTGCGCGACGCTCAGCGATCTTGGCCATAAAGGTGTGCAACTGCTTGTGATTACCGTGTACGGGGTCGTACAGCTCGATCAGCTCCTTGCATTCGGCCAACGAGAAGCCGATGCGCTTGCCGCGCAGAATCAGCTTGAGGGTGACCTTGTCCTTGGCCGTGTAAATGCGTTCTTGCCCGCGCCGCTCAGGGCTGAGCATGCCTTGCTCTTCGTAAAAGCGTATGGCCCGGGTGGTGATATCGAGATCACGTGCCAGGTCGGAGATGGAGAAGGTGGGATGTGACATACGCGCGCTCGATGCTTACCTTTACGTAAACGTAAGCCTGCGCGTGGACAGCTGTCAAGTGAGGACGTCAGGCGAGCTGTTTGATCTCGAAGACGTTGACGATGCGCTGCAGCTTGCCGTCCCAGACGTACCGCAGGTGCACACCTTGTTGAGGGATGCTCGCCGCAGGCGGGCGCAGCAGGGCCGCACATTCGCCACCGGGGTGACGCACGCTGCGGTACAGCAGCCCCCAGGACTGCTGCTTACGCAGTTGCGCCGCGAACTGCTGGGCAACGGGGTAATTCGCCGGGTCCGGGTCGTGTAAATGCTCGTACCCCTGGCGAATGTCATGCAGCGGCTGGACGATGCGACAGACGTAGGCGCGCAGGGTGATTTCCATGCTCGGCTCGGCCGTGGCCCGTAAAAACCGCTCACGGTGGAAGCGAGTTTCGGCAATGGCGACCTGCAGGCTGTCGGCGCAGTAGTAGATGCCGTATTGGCCGTTGGTGAAGCGGCTGATCGCCCCGACATGGGTGAAGGCCGCCATCAGTGGAGACGACCCAGGGCCGCTCACGCGGTCTTCTACGGCGACATGGGCCAGATGGCCGGCCTCTTCGCGCAAGCGGTCATTGGTCAGGCCTTCGATCAGGTAGGCCATTTCCAGGTCAGCGGGATCGAGCACATCTTCAAAGACCGAAATCGGTGGGAAGGCGCTCGACACCAGCCGATAGGCGCGGCGCCAGGTGGGCAGGGTGGTTGTCAGGCTCATCCGCGCACGCCATCGAGGTAGCGGCGCACATCTGCCAAGTCAACCACACCACCGGCGAGCATGTGCTGCAAGGCACTGTTGCCGTTGAACGGTGCTTCGCCATTGGCCTTGCGCACCCAGGCATAGCTCGATGGCGTGTCGCCGAAGAGGATACGCAGGGATTTATGGATGCCCATCAGGTAGGACACCCGCTCCAAGGTGTCGCGCGGCAAACGCACTTCAGGAAGCTGGCGGTACTTGTACAGCGTGCTACGGCCAATGGAGCCGAGCAGCACGGTTTGTTCTTCCACTGAGCACTGCCACTTTTCCATCAGGTTGAAGAAAAACTTCAGCGCGACCTGCCCAGCCTTGGGCGAATCAAGGTCGGGGGCGGCTTCTTTAGGCAGGGCGAGGGTCATGCTCAGTTACTCCACATATGGAATTAAACTAAATATTAGTCCTGATAAAGACTTCCTGCAAATAATGTAGCCCGTCGCGGGATGGATGTTTGCCAGCGGTTTTCGCTGACCAGTACAGGATAAACGGCTGGCCTGGGAGGCTTGTCGAGCCACTTGGATAGCGCTAACATCGCCAGCAACAACAAGCAGGCGCCCCATTGAGCGCGCCCAGGAGAACGCATGCAGCGCATCACTGCACCTGCCATTCCCGCCGACCGCCGTACCCTTGTGATCATGGGCGTCAGCGGTTCCGGCAAGACCGAAATCAGCCAGGGCGTCGCCCAGACGCTGGGCTGGCGGCATATCGAAGCCGACCAATTTCATCCTGCCGAAAATGTCGAGCGCATGCGTGCCGGCATCCCCCTGAGTGACGACGACCGTATTCACTGGCTCGATGCGCTGATCGAGGCCATGCAGGCGAGTCAGGCGGCTGGCGATAGTTTTGTCCTCGCCTGTTCCGCGCTGAAGCAACGTTACCGCGACCGCTTGCGCGCAGCCGTGCCCGGCCTGCAGTTCGCCCACCTGGAGATCGACTACGCCACCGCGCTACAGCGGGTGGGCGGGCGAGCCGGGCATTTCATGCCGACGTCGCTGGTCGACAGCCAGTTCGCCACGCTCGAATCCCCAGCCGATGAGCCCCATGTGTTGGTGGTTGATGCTGTGCAACCGCGCGAGCAGGTGATCGAGCAAGTGTGCATTTGGGCGCGGCGCACTGAGACACCAGGCGAACCTGAGCTGCCTGCAGTTGATAGCGCTAACCTTGCCGAACCCCATGCCGACCCTATTTACGCAGGACGCGTCGCCTCGGTCTTTGATCGCCTCACCGACGGCATGATGGCCATGCTGATGGCCTTTATGGTGGCGGCGGTGTTCGGCAACGTGGTGCTGCGTTACGCCTTTGGCACTGGCTGGGCTGGCGCTGAGGAGCTGTCGCGCCTCGCATTCGTCTGGCTGGTGTTCGTGGGTGTGGCGTCGAGCATGCGTCGCGGCGAGCTGATGCGCTTCAGCATGCTGCGGGATCGGTTTCCATTAGCAATACGCCGCTTTGTCGATTCAGCCAGTTGGCTGCTGGTGATTGCCGCCAGCCTGCTTGCCGCCATGGGCGCCTGGAGTCAGGTGGGCTATGGCTGGGGCAACGTCAGCACCGTGGTGGGGTATCCGGTGGTGCTGGGCATGCTGCCGGTGTTGTGCAGCATGGTCGCACTGGCGGTATTGGCGTTGCTGCAGCTGATCAATGTCTGGCGCCGTGATGCGCCCAGCAGCACGCCGCTGAACAGTCTCGACTGAGACCCACAATAAAAACGGGCACCGCCCACCGAGGATTCCCTGATGACGGTCGCTGTCTTCCTTGCTTCACTGCTCGGGTTTATGTCGTTTGGCATGCCCATCGCCTTTGCCCTGATCCTCACCGGCGCCGTGCTGATGTGGTACCTGGAATTCTGGGACGTGCAACTGCTGGCGCAGAACCTGCTGGCGGGTGCCGACAGCTTCCCGCTGCTGGCCGTGCCGTTCTTTATCCTGGCCGGCGAGCTGATGAACGCCGGTGGCATTTCCCGACGCATCATCGCCATGGCCAATGCCTACTTTGGCCACTTGCGCGGCGGCCTGGGTTACGTCGCCATCGCCGCGGCGGTGCTGCTGGCCAGTATGTCCGGCTCGGCCCTGGCCGATACCGCTGCGCTGGCGACCCTGCTGCTGCCGATGATGCGTCAGCGCGGCTACCCACTGCATTCCTCGGCCGGTCTGGTCGCCGCTGGCGGGATCATCGCGCCGATCATTCCACCGTCGATGCCGTTCGTGATTTATGGCGTGGTGACCAATACCTCGATCAGCCAGCTATTTATGGCCGGCCTGGTCCCAGGCTTGATAATGGGCGCCGGCCTAATCATCGCCTGGACCCTGATCGCCCGTGGCTTTACCGAACCCACACCGCCAAAAGCGACCAAGGAAGAGCGGCGCAAGGTGCTGGTCGATGGCGCGGCTGCGCTGATGTTGCCGGTAATCATCGTTGGCGGCCTGCGCTTCGGCATCTTCACCCCAACCGAAGCCGCTGTGGTCGCGGCGGTTTACGCCCTGGCGGTGTCGACCCTGCTGTACCGCGAGCTGACCTGGGCCATGCTGACCGAAACCCTCACCCGCGCCAGCCGGACCACGGCCTCGGTGATGTTCCTCTGCGCCGCCGCCACGGTGTCGGCCTATATGGTCACCTTGGCGCAGCTGCCGGCCGAGATCGGCGCCATGCTTGGCCCGCTGCTTGATCACCCGTACTTGCTGATGATCGCCATCATGCTGCTGATGGTCGCCGTCGGCATGGTCCTCGACCTGACGCCGACCATCCTGATTCTCGCGCCGGTGCTGGCACCGATTGCCATACAGGCCGGCATCGACCCGGTGTACTTCGGTGTGATGTTCGTGCTGATCGGTTCCATCGGCCTGATCACGCCACCCGTGGGCACCGTGCTCAATGTGGTCGGCGGGATAGGGCGCCTGGAGATGGAAGTCCTGGTGCGTGGCGTGATGCCGTTCTTCCTGATCTACCTGCTGATCGTCGCCCTGCTGATCGCGGTGCCCGGCATCGTCACCGTGCCGCTGGGCTGGCTGCGCTGATTACTCAACCGCCCGGTTCGCCGGGCACTCACCTCTGGCATCCACAACAATAAAAGGTACCTGCAGATGAAACGTCCACTGATCGCCGCGCTGACCGCGGCCATGCTATGCAGCCCCCTGTTTGCCGTCACGGCCCACGCCGATGACGTGCGCTCACGGATGATCCGCTTCGGCTATGGCCTCAACGAGAACAGCAACCAGGGTCGCGCGGCCAAGCTGTTCGCCGAGGAAGTCGCCAAGGCCTCCGAGGGCAAGCTGAAAATGCGCACCTATGCCGCCGCCAGCCTCGGTTCTGATGACCAGATGCAGAGCGCCCTGATTGGCGGCGCCCAGGAAATGATGGTCGGCTCCACCGCGACCCTGGTGGGCATCACCAAGGAAATGGCGGTGTGGGACACGCCGTTCCTGTTCACCCGTGAGCAGCAGGCCGACGCCGTGCTCGATGGTCCGGTCGGCCGCAAGGTGATGGACAAGCTGGAAGAGAAGGGCCTGGTGGGTCTGGTCTACTGGAAAAACGGTTTCCGTAACCTGACCAACAATGCCCGGCCGATCACCAAGCTCGAAGATTTCTCCGGCATCAAGCTGCGCGTGATGCCCAACCCGGTGTTCCTCGAGACCTTCAAACTGATGGGCGCCAACGCTGTACCGCTGCCGTTCTCGGAGCTGTTCACCGCCCTGGAAACCCGCGCCGTGGATGGCCAGGAAAACCCCTACAACACCATTCTGTCGTCGAAGTTCTACGAAGTGCAGAAGTACCTGACCGTGACCAACCACGTGTACAGCCCGTGGATCGTGACTGCGTCCAAGCGCTGGTGGGATGGCCTGTCGCAGACCGAGCAGGGGATCATCCTGGAAGCGGCGAAAAAAGCCCGCGACTTCGAGCGTCAGGACACCCGTGCTGAAGCGGCGCAAGCCCTGGCTGCGCTGAAGGCCAACGGTATGCAGGTCAATGAAATCAGCCCGGCAGAAGTCGAGCGCATGCGCGAACAGGCCAAGCCAGCAATCCAGCAGGTGGTCGATACGGTTGGCCAACCGCTGTTTGATGAGGTCCAGGCGGCGCTTGAGGCGGCCGGTTCCTAATAGCTGTTAGCGCAATTTACACACGGAACATCGCAATAGATTCAACCCTTTTGCGGGGTACGCCAGGGCGCTCCGGCTGTTGCATGGTGCCGTCCAGGGCGGCGTACTCCGCCTTTTATTCGCTGCCAGGCAGCAGGTTTTCGGCAGGGCCATTAGAATGCTGGCCTTACGTTGACCTGCTGCCTGCCTGGAACACCCATGAGCCCTCGTCGTCGCCGCACTGCAGAACGCGTCACCCTGTCCGATGTCGCCAAGGCGGCGGGGTGCTCGCTAATGTCCGCTTCGCGCGCCCTGTCGCAGCCCGACCGGGTGTCCGACAGCTTGCGCGAGCAGGTCATGCAGGCCGCGGCAGCGCTGGGCTACGTGCCCCATCCAGCAGCCCGGGCGTTGGCCAGTTCTCGCTCCAATCTGGTGGCTGTGATCATCCCCTCACTGTCCAACTCGGTGTTCGTCGATACGGTCGAGGCCGTGCAGCGGGTGCTGATGCCCGCAGGCTTCGAGATGATGATTGGCGTCAGCCACTACCGACCCGAGGAAGACGAGCGCCTGCTGCGCTCCTACCTGGCGCATCAGCCGGCCGGCTTGTTGGTGACTGGTTTTGAGCGCAGTGATGCGGCGCGCGAACTGCTGGGCGCCTGCCGCGGCCCGGTGGTGACCATGATGGAACTGAGCGATGCGCCGGAAGACTACTGCGTCGGTTTCTCCCAGCAGGAAGCCGGGGCGGCCATGACCCGCGCACTGATCGAACGCGGTTACCGGCATATCGCCTTTGCCGCAGCCCAGCTCGACCCACGCACCTTGCAGCGCGCCGAGGGTTATCGCATGGCCCTGCAGGCGGCTGGCCGGCATGACCCAAACCTGGAATTGCTGACCCCGGCGTTGTCGTCCATTGGCCTGGGCGCCGAGCTGCTCGATCAGTTATTGGCGCAACACCCGCATATCGACGCGGTGTTTTTCAACAACGACGATTTGGCGCTGGGGGCGCTGTTCCGCGCCCGTCAGCTGGAGCTAGCCGTACCGCAGCGTTTGGCTATCGCCGGCTTCAACGACCTCCCGGCAGCGGCCTGGGTGCATCCGGCACTGACCACGGTGCGCACCACGCGCGGGCAGATTGGCGAGCTGGCCGCTGGCATGCTTCTGAGCCTGATGCGCGGCGAACAACCGCCGACGCATCGCATTGACGTGGGTTTTGAGCTGGTACTGCGCGACAGCACCTAGCCCTGGTTTTTGCGCTCTTGCGCGGTGACGTGCTGGCAAATTTCGATGATCTGCTCACGCATCCAGCGGTTGGCCGGGTCCTGGTCGGTGCTCTCGTGCCAGTACAGGTGGGTTTCCAGCGACGGCACATCGTTGACCGGCAGCTCCACGTAATGCAGGTCGTTACGGCGGGCGAAGCGCTCCGGTACGGTCATCGCCATGTCCGTGCTCTGCATCACCGTCGACGCCATCAGGTAGTGCTGCGAACGCAGGGCGATGCGTCGCTGAATGCCCATCTTGCCCAACGCCAGGTCGATGTACCCCAAGCCACTGCGCCGGCTGGAAATATGGATATGGGTCAGCGACAGGTACTCATCCAGGGTCAGCTTGTCCTTGGCCAGCGGATGACCCTTGCGCAGCGCGCAGACATAGCGGTCTTCCATAAGTTTGACGTGGCGCACCTGCGGGTCGGTGTTGAGCGGCGCATCGACGGCGAAGTCCAGCCGGCCGGCGGCCAGCTCTTTGGTGGTTTCACGGCGGCGCGCCAGCATGCTCTCGATGATCACATTCGGCGCCAGGCGGCGCAGACGCTGGAACAGCGGTGGCAGCACCACGGCCTCGGTCAGGTCGGTCATGCTGATGCGGTAGGTCTTGTTGGCCTGCTGGGGGTTGAAGGTGCGGCTTTCCTGCACGGAGATTCGCAGTTGCTGCAGGGCGTTGCGCACCGGCCCGATGATGTTCTGCGCCATGGGCGTAGGCACCATGCCCTGGGCGGTGCGCACGAACAGCGGGTCGTTGAAGGTCTCGCGTAGCCGCGCCAGGGCGTTGGATACGGCTGGCTGGGTAATGCCGACGATCTGCCCGGCGCGGGTCAGATTGGCCTCGGTATAGATGGCATCGAAAACGATGAAAAGATTGAGGTCGACCTTGTTCAGATTCATGTCCGAGCGCGCTCCGGGTGGATGTCCATATTCAGCCGATCATATATCGGTGATGAATGTTTATACACGGTGAAAATAGGTTAGATAAATCAGGGAGGCTGTTCTAGCATCATTTTCACCTCACCCACCAGCCCCATTAAGCCGCTCAGAAGGTAGTTCCCCATGGATTTCGCCTACTCACCCAAGGTTCAGGATCTGCGTGCTCGGGTCACCGCGTTCATGGAAACGTACGTGTACCCGGCAGAAGCCGTATTCGAACAACAGGTCAACGAAGGGGATCGCTGGCAGCCCACCGCGATCATGGAAGAGCTGAAATCCAAGGCCAAGGCCGAAGGCCTGTGGAACCTGTTTCTGCCGGAGTCCGAGCTGGGCGCCGGGTTGACCAACACCGAATACGCGCCGCTGGCGGAGATCATGGGCAGCTCGCTGATCGGTGCTGAACCGTTCAACTGCGCGGCACCCGACACCGGCAATATGGAGGTGTTGGTGCGCTACGCTAACGAGGCGCAAAAAGAGCAATGGCTCAAGCCGCTGCTGGACGGCACCATCCGCTCGGCTTTCGCCATGACCGAGCCGGGCGTGGCGTCAAGCGACGCCACCAATATGCAGGCCCGCGCAGTACGCGAGGGTGATGAATGGGTCATCAACGGCCGCAAGTGGTGGACGTCCGGCGCCTGTGATCCGCGCTGTAAAATCATGATTTTCATGGGCCTGACCAACCCGGACGGCCCGCGTCACCAGCAGCATTCGATGATACTGGTGCCGATGGATGCACCTGGGGTGAAAGTGGTGCGTCCGCTGCCGGTATTCGGGTACGACGACGCGCCCCATGGTCACGCCGAGGTGCTGTTCGAGAACGTACGGGTGCCTTACGAAAACGTGCTGCTGGGCGAGGGCCGTGGCTTCGAGATCGCCCAGGGTCGCCTCGGCCCAGGCCGCATTCACCACTGCATGCGCTCCATCGGCATGGCAGAACGTGCGCTTAAACTGATGTGCGAGCGCTCGATCAGCCGCACCGCGTTTGGCAAGCCGCTGGCACGCCTGGGCGGCAACATCGATCACATCGCCGACTCGCGGATGGAAATCAACATGGCCCGCCTGTTGACCCTGAACGCGGCATACATGATGGATACCGTGGGCAATAAGATTGCTGCCAGCGAAATCGCGCAGATCAAGGTCGTGGCGCCGAACGTGGCGTTGAAGGTGATCGACCGCGCCATTCAGATTCATGGCGGCGCCGGGGTGTCCAACGACTTCCCGCTGGCTTACTGGTACGCCATGCAGCGCACGCTGCGCCTGGCGGATGGCCCGGACGAGGTACACCGTGCGGCCATCGGCAAGTTCGAGATCGGCAAATACATTTCCCGTGAAGCCATGAACGCAACCCGCTGAACCGGCAACCTGCGCACCCTGATGGGTGCGCAGATCGTTATTGCAGCCAAATCTCGACTCGCTGATTGCGCAGCCTCCCGGCGTCGGCATCATTGGCCGCCACCGGGCGTTCCGCGCCCATCCCCATCACCTGGCGCACGTGTACATCGGCCCGCGCCAGCTCGCGGCGCACCGTCATCGCGCGTAACCGCGACAATAACTCGGCCCGCGCCGGGTCTGCCTTGGCATCACCAAACCCGACCAATACCACGTCATCACCCTGTTTGTTCTGTGCACGCAGGTGCTCCAGCAGGCGCGTCAGGTCACGCTGCGCCTTGTTGTCCAGCTCGGCACTGCCGGGCTTGAAGCGGATGTTTACGGACAGACGCTGGGCATTGCTCGCCAGTAGCTGGTAGTCGGCGGGCATATCGCTGGTCATCACCACCGGCACGCTGCGCACCGTCTGTGCGATAAAGCCACTGCGCTCGACAATTGCCTGGCCTTCAGCGCTGTGCGCGAACCGCAGCAGCGCGGCGACCCACTCACTGTTGCCTGCAGGCGCGGCGTAGAGGAACAGCCGGCGTGACAGCGGGTAGTCTTCGGTGGCAATCAGCGCGGTACTGGGCGGCAGCGCCTGGGCGTCTCCGGCCGACACACTCAGTGCCTTGGCGCTGCGCACATAGGGCAGGCCGATAAAGCCGATGCCTTGCGGATCACGCGCGACGGCATCGGACAGCTGCTCGCTGGACTCGAAGCGTCGGGCAGTGCTCGCAAGCGCCTTGCCATGGGCCGCCAGCACCAATTCCTTGAAGGTATCAAAGGTGCCGGATTGCTCATCGCGCGCATACAGGGTGACCGGCCCCGACGTGCCCCCTAAATCAGCCCAGTCACGCGCCTCGCCCGCAAAGAGTTGCGCCAGTTGCTCGGTGCTCAGCGCCGTCAGCGGATTGTTCGGGTGCACGATGATTGCCAGGCCGTCGAGGGCGATGATCTGCTCGGCGGCGCGACTGCGCATGTCGCCCAGCGCGCCCAGGGCCTGCACTTCGCTGTCCTTGATGGGCCTGGAAGAGGCGGCGAGCTCCGCCTTCGCGCCTGCCAACGCGCTGAATCCGGTACTGGAGCCATGGGCGGCCATCTCGATCACCGCGCTGCGACCCGACTGGCTGCGTGCGGTGATGCGCTGCTCGTTCTCGGCTGCACCGGGGCCACTATTAATAGCGGTGTAACCCTGTGTCTCAAGCAAGCCTTTGACCAGAGCCGGCGCAAGCTGCGCCCCGATGGTGTTCGAGCCTTGTATGCGCAGCGCCGGGCTGCCGTCGGCAGGCGGTACGAGGGCGGCAAACACCGACCAGGGCAGGGCGTAGCAGAAAAAACCGAGCACCAGGAAAACCAGGGCACGGCTCCAGGTTTCGTGTTCGGTAGAGGAGTCTCGGGACATGAACGCGCACCAGCAGGCTGAAGGTGCGGCGACGATAAGACACTCGGATGACGGCTGGATGACAGCCCTATGGCGCCGTGTTGCACGGCGCCTGTTTTGCCTCAGGTAAGTTCCAACCAGATGGGTGCATGGTCGGAGGGTTTTTCCAGGCCGCGCAGCTCGTAATCAATGCCGGCTTCTTTAAAGCGCGCCTGCAGCGCCTGAGTGGCGAGGATCACATCAATGCGCAGGCCGCGCTTGGGCTCATCCTCAAAGCCACGGCTGCGGTAGTCGAACCAGCTGAAGCGGTCGTTCACCGCTGGATTCAGGTGCCGGAAACTGTCGACCAGCCCCCAGGCTTTGAGGTGCTCCAGCCATTCACGCTCTTCGGGTAAAAAGCTGCACTTGCCGGTACGCAGCCAGCGTTTGCGGTTCTCATCACCGATGCCAATGTCGCAGTCCTGGGGCGAGATGTTGATGTCACCCATCACCACCAGCGCCTGACTGGGTTCAAAGCGACTCACCAACAACGCCTGCAAGTCGGCGTAGAAACGCGCTTTTGCCGGGAACTTGGTGGGATGGTCGCGGCTCTCGCCCTGGGGGAAGTAGCCGTTCATCACCGTCACCGGATTACCCTGGGCGTCGGCGTAGGTGCCGTAAATAAACCGGCGCTGGCTGTCTTCGGCGTCATCGGGGAAGCCCTTGTGCAGGGCCAGCGGCGCTTGCCGGGAGAGCAGGGCAACCCCGTAGTGCCCCTTCTGGCCGTGGTAGTGCACGTGGTAGCCCAGGTCGCGGATATGCGCCTCGGGGAACTGCTCGTCGGCCACTTTGGTTTCCTGCAGGCCGATCACGTCCGGCTGGTGCTTGTCGATCAACGCCTCCAGTTGGTGGGGGCGGGCGCGCAGGCCGTTGATGTTGAAGGAAACAATCTTCATGGGGCGAAAAGTCCGCAGGCAGTGGCATAAAGCGTGGATGCTAGGGCCTGTCCCGCGTTCGACGCAACCCGCAAGGCCAGCCATGTGAGCGCGCGGCCGCGGTGGTGGCGAGTGCTAGGCGGCGGTGCTAACGTGAGGGCACGACCCACAACGACACAATAATCAGGTCATCGCTCATGCCCAACAGCCCCGCCGAAGTCCGCCTGCTCGACAGCGGCTATGCCCGCGAAGTGCGCTCGCTGCTGTACCACGCTTACCGCCACGAACCGACCTTTGCCTACCTCTTCGAAGCCGAGCGCCCCGGTTACGACCAGCGTGTCAGGGCCACGGTGCGCGAGTTGGTGCAGCAGCATTTCAGTGAGGAGTTGCCGGCCATTGGTTTGCTTATCGACGACCGCCTGATCGGCACCGCCCTGATCACCCCACCGCAACGTCGCCTGGACATCACCGAGAGCTGGATGTGGCGCATGCGCATGCTGCTGACCACCGGTTTTCGTTGCACCCAGCGCTACCTGGCGTACCACGATGCGATCCTCGCGTGCCTGCCGCCAGGGCCTTACCACGTGCTGCCGCTGCTCGGCGTGCACCCCGAGTTTCAAGGCAAGCACCATGGCGAGCAGTTACTCGAAGCCCTGCATAACTGGTGCGCCGAGGACAGCGGCTCGTTGGGGATTGTGCTCGACACCGGCAACCCGCATTACCTCAGCTTCTACCAGCGCCAGGGCTACGAAGAAATTGGCGAAGTCGCGGTTGGACCGATCATCGAGCACGTGTTTTTTCACCCCAATCCGCAAGCGCTGATCAAGGCCAGCGCCTAAGGCTGGGGGCGCATGCTCGTGCCACTTAATGACGAATATTGACGGGCGCGCGTGGTAGCATCCGCACCCATGAGTGTTTTTTTCAAGACATGCGCGGGTTTCGCGCTTTCGTTAGTGAGTGTGGTGGTGTGGGCCGAGGCGGCACTCACCGTGCGCGTGCAGCCGAACAACAGTGCCCTGCGCAGCAATATCGAGGGTTACATCGGCAGCCTCGGCGAGCGCGATGCCGACGCCTTGCAGCGCTACCGCCGGGTGGCCGAAGGCCAGGCCGAACAGGCCGCCCAAGCCCTGGGTTACTACGCCGCACGCATTAGCAGTGAAGTCAGCGAACAGACGCCGCCGCGCCTCACGGTGACCGTGGAGCCGGGTGAGCCGGTGCGTTTGCGCAACGTCACGGTACGGGTCGATGGTCCGGCCGCCGACCTCCCAGCCTTCCGCTTGCCACGCGACACTCAACTGCGGGCTGGCAGCGTGCTCAACCACGGTCGCTACGAGTCAGCCAAGCGGCATATCCAGAACCAGGCATCGCGCTACGGCTTTTTCGCCGGGCGCTTTACCGCGCAGCGTCTGGAAATTGATCCGCAGGCCGGCACCGCAGATATCGAATTGGTCTACGACAGCGGGCCGCGCTACCAGCTGGGGCTGGTGAATTTTGTCGGCGATGTACCCTTCGATGACCAGTTGCTGCAGCGCATGGTGCCGTTCCAGGCCAACAGTGCCTACGACTCTGAACAGATCGCCGAGCTGTATCAGGCGCTGCGTGGCAGTGGTTACTTCGAGTCGGTGCGGGTCGACGCCAACCCTGGAGATGCGGCGCAGCAGGTGATTCCGGTCAAGGTGCAGCTGCATGCACGTAAGCCCCGCAGCATGGGCCTGGGCCTAGGCTACTCGACAGACGTTGGGCCGCGCGGCCGGGCCAACTGGACGCGCCACTGGGCCAATATGCAAGGCCACAGTTACGGTGCCGAGCTTGAGCTCGCGGCCCCCAGGCAGAACGTCGGCCTGTGGTACGACATCCCCCTCGACCCACCGCTGACCGACAAGCTGCGCTTTGCCGGTGGTTATCAATATGAAGAGCTGGCCAACACCGACAGCCTCAGCCGGCTGCTTACCGTTGGCCCCGAGTGGCATAGCAAGCTCGACAGCGGCTGGCAGCGGGTGTTGTCGCTGAAGTTCAAGCGCGAAGAATATGAACTGGGTGATGACAGCGGCCTCAGCACACTGCTGATGCCCGGCGTGAGCTACGCCTACCTGCAGAGTGACAACCGTATCGACCCCAATCACGGTTACCGCCTGCAACTCGACATGGCCGTGGCCAAGGAAGGCGTGGTGGCCGATGCCAACGTGCTGCATGGCAACGTCTTGCTCAAGGGCCTGACCACGCTGGCACGACGCCACCGCTTTTTAGGCCGGGTGCAGTTCGGCGGCACTGAATCCGACGGGTTTTCCTCGGTTCCGCCGTCGCTACGTTTCTTTGCCGGTGGCGACCAGACCGTAAGGGGTTACGACTACCAGAGCCTGTCGCCGGAGAATAATCAGGGCGACAAGATCGGCGGGCGCTACCTGTTCGCCGCCAGCGCCGAATACCAGTACAGCGTGGCCGAACGCTGGCGGGTGGCGACCTTCGTCGACCAGGGCAACTCGTTCAACTCCCTCGACTTTCCGTCGCTGAAACAATCCGTCGGCGTGGGCCTGCGTTGGGTGTCGCCGGTGGGGCCGCTGCGCCTGGATCTGGCTCACCCGCTGGACGACGAAGGCGGCGTGCGCCTGCATTTTTCGATGGGGCCTGAACTCTGATGCGCGCGGTAAAGCTGACGCTGCTGTCGATTGCCGCGCTGCTTGGCGCACTGTTGCTGGCCGTGGTGCTGTTGCTGGGCAGCGCCTCAGGCAGCCGCTGGCTGCTGAGCCAGGTGCCGGGGCTGCAGGTCGAGGGCTTTAGCGGGCGCTTAGGCGGTGCCTGGCAAGCTGACAGCCTGACCTGGCAACAGGACGCAACCCGGGTACAGATCGAGCAGCCCGCGTTCAGCTGGTCACCGGCCTGCCTGTTGCGCATGACCCTGTGCATCGAGCACCTGCGCACGCCAGTCATCGACCTCACCCTGGCGCCCAGCGAAGCCAGTGCCGACAGCGGGCCTGTGAGCCTGCCCACGCTTAACCTGCCGCTGGCACTGGAGCTTGGTGAGGTGCAGATCGGCACGTTGCGCCTCGCCGGTGCCGAGCAGTTCACCGGGCTCGACCTCGCAGCGTTCTGGCGCGACGGCGCCTTGCAGGTGCAACGCCTGCAGGTGCAGCGTGACGACCTGCAACTGAGCCTGAGCGGGCAATTACAACCCGGCGGTGACTGGCCGCTGCAACTGAGCGGAACGGTGCAACTGCCCTCGCCGGATGCGCGGCCCTGGCAACTGGCGCTGAAAATCGACGGTGCGTTACAAACCGCGCTCACGCTGCAGGCCGACAGCACCGGCTACCTCAATGGGCGTCTGAGCGGCAGCCTGCAGCCACTCGCTGAGCACCTGCCGGCCGAGCTGTTGCTGACCACCGATGGCTTCGTTCCCGCCGCCGACTTGCCACCAACCCTGCGCCTTGATCAGTTGCAGCTCACTGCCAAAGGTAATCTGGACACAGGTTATGTGCTGGCCGGCGAGGCGAGCATGCCGGGTGAGGGCGGGGCAGTGGCGCTGACGCTAAAAGGCGCTGTTAATGCAGAAGGCGCCAAGGTCGAAGCGCTGCGCCTGGCCAGCGCGGCCGACGCCTATGTGCAGGTGGCGGGCGAGCTGGACTGGCGTGAAGGCTTTGCTGCTGAAACGCGTATCGACTGGCAGGCCTTCGATTGGCAACGCCTGTACCCAAAAGAAGCGCCCCCACCGGTCACCCTGGAACGGCTGAATGGCGAACTGAGCTACGCCGATGGCGCGTATTTGGGCAACCTTCAGGCGGCGCTCACCGGACCTGCCGGCGCCTTCAACGTACAGAGCCCGTTCAGCGGCGATCTGACCGCGGTGCACCTACCCCAGCTGCAAATCAGCGCTGGCCAAGGCCGCGTCGAAGGCCAGGTGAGCGTGGGCTTTGCTGAGGGCATCGACTGGAAAGCTAACCTCACACTGAGTGATCTCGACCCCGCATTCTGGGTGGCCGAGCTACCCGGCCGGTTAGCCGGCCAGCTGCGCAGCGAAGGCAGCCTGCGTGATGAGCAACTGAACCTGAATGCCAATCTCGACCTGCAAGGGCGGCTGCGTAACCAGCCCGCGCGCCTCAGTGGCGATGTCCAGGGCAGCGGAGCGCAGTGGCGTGTCCAGGGCTTGGACCTGCGCCTGGGCGATAACCGTATCGACGGCCAGGTTAGCGCCGGCGTGCGCCTCGACGGCCAGTTGCGTATCGCCTTGAGCCGTCTCAACCAGCTTTGGCCTGGCCTGCGCGGCCGTCTCGACGGTGACCTGGCTGCCAGCGGTAACCTGCAAGCGCCACAAGGACAATTGACCCTAAGCGGCCAGGACATTGCCCTGGATGATTTACGCCTGCAACGCCTGACACTGGCGGGTCGGCTGGATGCGCGGCAGCAAGGTCAACTCGACCTGCAGGTCGACGGCCTCGCCAGTGGCGAAACGGCCCTCGGCCAATTGCGTGTTCAAGGGGAAGGCACGGCAGCACGGCAGCGACTGACCCTCGGTCTGCAAGGGCCGCAACTCAATGCTGACCTCGCGCTGCAGGGCGTGCTTGCGCAGGGCACATGGCGCGGGCAGCTGAGTGAAGGCCGGCTGCGCAGTGGCGCGCAAGACTGGCGCTTGCAGCAACCGGCTTCCGTGGTGCGTCTGGCCAACGGCCAGCTCGACCTGGGTGCCCACTGCTGGGCGTATGACGAGGCCCGGCTGTGTGGCGAAAATCAGCGCCTAATGCCTGAACCACGCATTCGCTACCGCTTGAGTGATTTCCCCCTCGACAGCCTGGCCCAGTGGTTGCCGCAGGACCTGCGCTGGCAGGGCCAGCTCAACGCCGAGGTGCAGCTCGACCTGCCAAGCAGCGGCCCCACCGGACGGATTGTGGTGGATGCCGGGCAGGGCACCTGGCAAGTCCGCGACGCCCAGCAGTGGGTGGATTTCAGCTATGACAGTTTGCGCATGAGCGCCGACTTGCAGGCGCGCCAGGTTGACACCGCCCTTGAGCTGCGCGGCACCAAAATCGGCGAGCTGAGCGTACAGGCACGCCTTGACCCGCGCCCGACGGACAAACCGCTGTCAGGCGAGTTTCGCCTGCGTGGCGTTGATTTGGCCCTGGCCAGGCCATTTCTACCGATGGTTGAGCAAGTGGCGGGGCAGCTCAATGGCAGCGGTGTCCTATCCGGCACCTTGCTGGCTCCGCAGGTCAATGGTGAGCTGCGCCTGAGCGACGGCGAGCTGTCGGGCGATGCCTTGCCGACCCAGGTCGAACAGTTACAGGTGCAGGTGCGTATTGCGGGCGAACAATTGCAGGTGGACGGTAATTGGCGCAGCGGCGAGCAGGGCCAGGGGCAGGTCGCCGGCTCGCTGGCCTGGGCCGAAGGCCTGAGTGGCGAGCTACGCCTCAACGGCAGCCGCTTGCCGGTGCGGGTCGAGCCTTATGCCAACCTTGAGGTCGAGCCCGATTTACGTCTCAGCCTGGGCCAGGACCGTCTGGCCGTCGCCGGGACCGTGCGCATCCCACGCGGCGCCATCGTGGTGCGAGAACTGCCGCCCAGCACCGTACAGCTGTCCAACGATGCGGTGATCATTGGCCAGGAAAAGCCCGTCAGCGAGGCGGTGGCCATCAATATGGATGTCGATGTCGAAGTGGGCCAGGAACGCTTGAGCTTCAGCGGCTTCGGCCTCAACGCCGACCTGGCCGGGCGCGTGCATATTGGCGATGACCTCGACACCCGGGGCGAGCTAAACCTGAACAACGGCCGCTTCCGCGCCTACGGCCAGCGCCTGACCATTCGCCGCGCACGCCTGCTATTCGCCGGACCGATCGCGCAACCCTTCCTCGATGTCGAGGCTGTGCGCAAGGTCGATGATGTCGTTGCCGGTCTGCGCCTGACCGGCAACGCCGAGCAGCCCCGCACCGAAGTGTTCTCCGAGCCGGCCATGAGTCAGGAGCAGGCGCTGTCCTACCTGGTGCTGGGCCGCCCGCTGGGACAGAACAGCGAAGACAACAACATGCTGGCCCAGGCCGCTCTGTCGTTGGGCCTGGCCGGCAGCTCATCGGTCACCAGCACCGTCGCGCAGACCTTAGGCATCCAGGACTTCCAGCTCGACACCGAGGGCAGTGGCAGTACCACCAGCGTGGTCGCCAGCGGCAACCTCTCCGAGCGGCTCAGCTTGCGTTACGGCGTGGGCGTGTTCGAACCTGTCAACACCGTGGCGCTGCGCTATGAACTGACCCGCCGCGTGTACCTGGAAGCCGCCAGTGGCCTGGCCAGCTCGTTGGACATCTTCTACCGCCGCGATTTCTGACAAGGGCCTGGCCGCATTCCGCCAGCGCCCAGCAACCGCTGCCTCATACCCTGAGCAGCATCGCCAGGCGCATGGTTACCCGCCGTGCGCTCACCCGAAGATAAGGAGCGTCCTATGGAGTTTGTCACCACGCTGGTTAATCAACTCAATGGGCTGGTCTGGGGCCCGCCCATGTTGGTGCTGATTCTCGGCACGGGCTTGTTCCTCATGCTCAGCCTGAAGTTTATGCCGCTTACCAAGATCGGCGCGGGCTTTCGCTTGATGTGGCAGGGTCGCCAGAAGGACGACCAGGCCAGTGGTGAGATCAGCCCCTTTCAGGCCCTGATGACGTGCCTGGCGGCCACGGTGGGCACGGGCAACATCGCCGGCGTTGCCACCGCGATTTTCCTCGGCGGCCCTGGCGCGTTGTTCTGGATGTGGTGCACAGCGCTGGTCGGCATGGCCACCAAATACTGTGAAGTGGTGTTGGCCGTGCATTACCGCGAGAAGGATGAGCGCGGCGAGCACGTCGGCGGGCCGATGTATGCGATCAAGAACGGCTTAGGGCCAAAATGGCTGTGGCTGGGCACCGCGTTCGCCATCTTTGGCGGCCTGGCCGGGTTTGGCATCGGCAACATGGTGCAGGTCAACAGCATGGCCCATGCACTGGAAAGCACCTTTGCCATTCCCACCTGGCTGACCGGCCTGGTGACCATGGCGGTGGTCGGCCTGGTGATTCTGGGCGGTATTCGCCGTATTGGTAAGGTCGCCGCCTCCCTGGTGCCAGCAATGTGCGTGGCTTACATCATTGCCGCCCTGGTGGTGCTGGTGGTCAATGCGGCGGCCATTCCGGCAGCCTTCGGTTTGATCTTCACCCATGCCTTCACACCCGTGGCGGCCACCGGCGGCTTCGCCGGTGCGGCGGTGATGGCAGCAATACGCTTCGGTGTGGCGCGCGGGATTTTCTCCAACGAAGCTGGCCTGGGTACGGCAGGCATCGCCCAGGCCGCCGGCACCACCAATAGCCCGGTGCGCTCGGGGATGATCGGCATGCTCGGGACTTTTATCGACACCCTGGTGATCTGCACCATGACGGGCCTGGCGATCATCTGCTCGGGTGTGTGGACCAGTGGCGCCAGCGGGGCTGCGTTGTCCGCGGCCGCGTTCGAGTCAGCGATGCCGGGGGTGGGCGGGGCGGTACTGAGCATCGCCCTGGTGGTGTTTGCGTTCACCACCATCCTTGGCTGGAGCTACTTCGGTGAGCGTTGTTGGGAGTTTCTTGTCGGCACCCGGGCAATCCTGCCGTTTCGCATCGTCTGGGTGCTGGCCGTGCCCTTCGGTGCCGTGGCGCAACTGGATTTTGCCTGGCTGCTGGCCGACACCCTCAATGGTCTGATGGCGATTCCCAACCTGTTGTCGCTGTTGCTGCTCAGCCCGGTCGTGGTCAAGTTGACCCGTGATCACTTCGCCCGACGCTGATGCGCGGCGCACTGGCGGTGCCGGCCGGGCACTGGCATGCTGGGCAACGTTTTGCTTTTGTAACACCCATCCAACGAGAGGATAGATTCATGGCTGAAGTAACACTGCGTGGCACCCCCGTACAGGTTGCCGGCGACCTGCCGCAAGTGGGCCAACAAGCCCCGGCATTCACCCTGGTGGGCGCTGGCCTGGCCGATGTCAGCCTGAGCAGCCTGGCCGGCAAGCGTAAGGTGCTGAACATTTTCCCAAGCATCGACACCCCGACTTGCGCCACCTCGGTGCGCACCTTCAACAAAGCCGCCAGCGAGCTGACCAACACTGTTGTGCTCTGCGTATCGGCCGACCTGCCTTTCGCCCAGGCGCGCTTCTGCGGTGCCGAAGGCCTGGAGAACGTCAGCAACCTGTCGACCATGCGCGGCGCTGAGTTTCTCAAGGACTACGGTGTAGCCCTGGTCAGCGGCCCGCTGGCTGGCGTCTCCGCCCGCGCCGTGGTGGTGCTGGATGAGCACGATAAAGTGCTGCACAGCGAGCTGGTTGCCGAGATCGGCAGCGAGCCGAACTACGAGGCGGCTCTGGCTGTGCTCAAGTAACACCCCGCAACACTGAAACGGCCGCCGGCACTTGCATGTCGGCGGCCGTTTTTATTTATACGTCAGCGGTTTAGCAGCTTAAGTAAATAGCCGGTAAAGAGCCTTTGCATCCCGGCCCGACCTGCTTATCGTTCACGCTCGCTCAGTAAGTGACTCCCTGCCATGTCCGATATTGCCCCCACCTCATCCTCGTCGAACAGCCGCGCGTGGCTCGTTGGCTTTGTCCTGCTGGCTGTGGCCATCGCCCTTGTCTGGTGGTTCTGGCCCAGTAAACCCGCGCCACAGGCGGGGGGGCGCTGGGGAGATGGCGGCCCAGTACCGGTGCGCGTCACCACCGTGGCCCAGGTCGACTTCCCGATTGAGCTCAAGGCCCTGGGTACCGTGACTGCCTACAACGCGGTGCAGGTCCGTCCGCGGGTCGACGGCCAACTGGTCAAGGTGCTGTTCGACGACGGGCAGACCGTCAAGGCCGGCGATCTGCTGGCGGTGATCGACCCGCGTCCTTATGACATTGCCTTGCAACAGGCTCAGGGCACTCAGCAGGAAAACCAGGCGCAGTTGAAGAATGCCGAAACTGACCTGGCTCGCTACCGTGGCCTGTTCGCCGAGGATTCCATCGCCAAGCAGACCCTGGACACCCAGGAGGCCCTGGTTGCGCAGTACCGTGGCACGCTCAAGAGCAACCAGGCTGCGGTGGCTGAGGCGCAGTTGAACCTGCAGTTCACCCAGGTCAAAGCACCGATTGCCGGCCGTCTGGGCTTGCGCCAGGTAGACGTCGGCAACTTGGTCACAGCCGGTGACGAGCTGCCGCTGGTAGTGATCAACCAGACGCTGCCGATCTCGGTGATGTTCACCCTGCCGGAAGGCGAGTTGCCGGCCGTGTTGCAGCAAGTGCGTGCCGGCCAGGTGCTTAGCGTCGAGGCCTGGAACCGCAGCGAGCAGCTGAAACTGGCAGAAGGTCGCCTGGACAGCCTCGACAACCAGATCGACACCGCCACCGGCACGGTCAAGCTAAAGGCACGCTTCGAGAACGCCGAGGAGCTGCTGTTTCCTAACCAGTTCGTCAACGTGCGCCTGCGTGTGCAGACCCGCGAACAGGCCATCGTGATTCCGTCCGCGGCGCTGCAGTTCGGCGCCAGGGGCACCTTCGTCTATGTGGTCGACGAGGCGGGCACCGTAGAGGTTCGCCCTGTGGTCGTCGGCCCCAGCAGCGGCGAAGACACGCTGATCGAGTCCGGTATTCAGGCCGGTGAACGTCTGGTGCTGGAAGGTACCGACCGCCTGCGTGACGGCGGTAAGGTCGAGGTGCTGGGTGAAGGCCCGGCACCTGAAGCCACCGCCGTGCCCGTGGCCGCGCAGACCGAGGCACGTAACCCGGCATGAACACCTCCCGCCTGTTTATCCTGCGCCCGGTCGCAACCACGCTGTTAATGGTGGCGATCTTCCTCAGCGGGGTGATCGCCTACCGCCTGCTGCCCGTGTCGGCATTGCCGGAGGTCGATTACCCGACAATCCGCGTCATGACCCTGTACCCCGGTGCCAGCCCGGACGTTATGACCAGCGCGGTCACCGCGCCGCTTGAGCGCCAGTTCGGGCAGATGGCGGGCCTTAAACAGATGTCCTCGGCCAGCTCCGGTGGCGCCTCGGTGATCACCCTGCGCTTCAACCTGGACATGGCCCTGGATGTGGCCGAGCAGGAAGTGCAAGCGGCGATCAACGGTGCGACCAACCTGCTGCCCAATGACCTGCCTGCGCCGCCGGTCTACAACAAGGTCAACCCGGCCGACACCCCGGTACTGACCCTGGCGATTCGCTCCGACACCTTGCCGCTGCCCCAGGTCTACGACCTGGTCGATACGCGCCTGGCGCAGAAACTCGCGCAAACCAGCGGCGTTGGCTTGGTCACCCTGGCCGGTGGGCAACGCCCGGCCGTACGTATTCGCGTCAACCCACAGGCCCTCGCAGCCTACGGTCTGAATTTGTCCGATGTGCGCAGCCTGATCACCGCGAGCAACGTCAACCAGCCCAAGGGCAATTTCGACGGCCCGACCCGCGTCTCGCAACTCGACGCCAACGACCAACTGCGCTCGCCCGAGGAATACCGCGAACTGGTGCTCAGCTACCAGAACGGCGCGCCGCTGCGCCTCAAAGACGTGGCCGAAATTATCGACGGTGCGGAAAATGACCGCCTGGCCGCCTGGGCAAACCGCAGTGAGGCAGTGCTGGTCAATGTGCAGCGCCAGCCCGGTGCCAACGTCATCGACGTGGTTGACCGCATCCAGGCGCTGCTGCCCAGCCTGACCGAAGGCCTGCCGGCGAGCGTTGACGTCAGCGTGCTGACCGACCGTACCCAGACCATCCGCGCGGCGGTGCGTGATGTGCAGCATGAGCTGTTGCTGGCGATCATGCTGGTGGTGCTGGTGACCTTCCTGTTCCTGCGCAAACTGTCGGCCACCCTGATCCCGTCCATCGTCGTGCCGCTGTCGCTGATCGGCACCTTCGGTGTGATGTACCTGGCGGGCTTCACCATCAACAACCTGACGCTGATGGCCCTGACCATCGCCACCGGTTTCGTGGTGGACGACGCCATCGTTATGTTGGAGAACATCGCCCGCCATCTGGAGGAGGGCGAGACGCCGCTCAATGCCGCGCTCAAGGGCGCCCGGCAGATCGGCTTTACCCTGGTGTCGCTGACCATCTCGCTGATCGCCGTGCTAATCCCGCTGCTATTCATGGCTGACGTGGTCGGCCGGCTGTTCCGCGAGTTCGCCATCACCCTGGCGGTGGCCATCCTGATTTCCCTGGTGGTCTCCCTGACCCTGACGCCGATGATGTGCGCACGCCTGCTCAAGCATGAGCCGGAGGCCGAGCAGAGCCGCTTCTACCGCGCCAGCGGGGCGTTTCTTGATCGTCTGGTGGCCGGTTATGGCCGCTGGCTGACCTGGGTGCTGCGCCACCAGCCGCTGACCCTGCTGGTCGCCATAGGCACCATGGCCCTGACCGTGCTGCTGTATCTCGCCGTGCCCAAAGGCTTCTTCCCGGCCCAGGACACCGGGGTGATCCAGGGCATTTCCGAGGCGCCCCAGGCGATTTCCTTCAGCGCCATGAGCGAGCGCCAGCAGCGCTTGGCCGAGGTCGTCCTCAAAGACCCAGCCGTGGTCAGCCTGTCGTCCTATATCGGTGTCGACGGCGATAACCCAACGCTCAACAGCGGGCGCATGCTGATCAACCTGTTGCCCCACGCCGAACGCGACCTGACTGCCAGCCAGGTGATCGAACGCCTGCGCCCGGAACTGGCCGAGCTCAGCGGTATCGAGCTGTTTATGCAGCCGGTGCAGGACTTGAGCATCGAAGACCGGGTTAGCCGCACGCAATTTCAGTTCAGCATGGAATCGCCAGACCAGGCACTGCTGGAAGAGTGGGTGCCCAAACTGGTCAATGCGCTGAGCGGGCAGCCGCAGCTCACCGATGTAGCCAGCGACCTGCAAACCCGCGGTCTGCAGGTGTACCTGGAGATCGATCGCGACATGGCTGGGCGCCTGGGCGTCAGCGTCGCCAGCATCGACGATGCGCTCTACGACGCCTTTGGCCAGCGGCAGATATCGACCATCTACACCCAGGCCAGCCAGTACCGCGTGGTGCTGGAAAGTGCCGAAGGCGGGCGCATCGGCCCGGCGGCGCTGCAGCAGATCCACGTCGCCACGGCGGACGGCGGGCAGGTGCCGCTGTCGTCCCTCGCGCGTGTCGAGGAGCGTGCGGCGAGCCTGCTGATCAACCATATCGGCCAGTTCCCGGCGGCGACGCTGTCGTTCAACCTGGCGTCCGGGGTGTCGCTCGGCGAAGCCGTGCAGGTGATCGAACAGGTGCAGCAGGACATCGGCTTGCCGGCCGGCGTACAGACCCAGTTCCAGGGCGCTGCCGAAGCCTTCCGCGCTTCGCTGTCGTCGACACTGCTGCTGATTTTGGCGGCCATCGTCACCATGTACATCGTGCTGGGCGTGCTCTACGAGAGTTACATCCACCCGATCACCATCCTCTCGACGCTGCCTTCAGCGGGGGTCGGCGCGCTGCTGGCGTTGCTGCTGACTGGCAACGACCTGGGACTGATCGCGATCATCGGCATCATCTTGCTGATCGGCATCGTCAAGAAGAACGCCATCATGATGATCGACTTCGCCCTGGAGGCCGAGCGGCATCAGGGCATGGCACCGGAGGCGGCGATCTACCAGGCGGCGCTGCTGCGTTTCCGGCCGATCCTGATGACCACCTTGGCGGCGCTGTTCGGTGCCATCCCGCTGATGCTCGCCTCGGGCTCCGGCGCCGAGCTGCGCCAGCCTTTGGGCCTGGTGATGGTCGGCGGCCTGCTCCTTAGCCAGGTGCTGACGCTGTTTACCACGCCGGTGGTGTACCTGTACTTCGACCGCCTCTCGCGCCGCGTCAGCGGCCGCAGCGCGGCAGGGGTGGCGATATGAGCCACTCTGTAGGCACGATTTTATTCGCGATGCGGTCCGTTGTAGGCACGAATAAATTCGCGCCTACAGGGAGTGTGGCGTGAACCTGTCCGCCCCCTTTATCCGCCGCCCGGTGGCCACGCTGCTGCTGAGCGTGGCGATCCTGCTGCTCGGCGGGGTGAGCTTTGGTTTGTTGCCAGTGGCGCCGCTGCCGCAGATGGATTTCCCGACCATCACGGTGCAGGCCAGCTTGCCTGGCGCCAGCCCGCAGATCATGGCTTCCAGCGTGGCCACGCCGCTGGAGCGCTCGCTCGGCAGTATCTCCGGCATCAGCCAGATGAACAGCCGCAGCAGCCAGGGCAGCACGCGGATCATGATCCAGTTCGACCTGGACAAGGACATCAATGGCGCCGCCCGCGAGGTCCAGGCGGCCATCAACGCGGCCCGCGAGCTGCTGCCCAGCGGCATGCGCAGCATGCCCACCTACCGCAAGATAAACCCGTCCCAGGCGCCCATCATGGTGCTCTCGCTGACCAGCGAGGTGCTCGACAAAGGCCAGCTGTACGACGTGGCTTCAACCATCCTGGCGCAAAAACTGTCCCAGGTGACCGGCGTGGGCGAGGTGCAGATTGGTGGCAGCTCGCTGCCCGCGGTGCGCGTCGCCCTGGAGCCGCGCCTGCTCGACCAGTACGGTATCGCGTTGGACGAGGTGCGTCAGGCGATTGCTGCGGCCAACGCCAAACGGCCCAAGGGCGCAGTGGAAACCGCCGAGCGCCACTGGCAGGTACAAGCCAGCGACCAGCTGGAAAAAGCGGCCGATTACGAGCCGATGATCATCCGCTACCAGGATGGCGCCGCCGTGCGCCTGGGCGATGTGGCGACCATCACCGACGGTGTTGAAGACCGCTATAACAGCGGCTTCTTCAACGACGAACAAGCGGTGCTGATGGTCATCAACCGGCAGACCGGGGCGAACATCATCGAAACTATCGCCACCATCCGCGAGCAGCTGCCCGAGCTGCGCGCGGTGATCCCGGCGAGTGTCGAGCTGGCCGTAGCCATGGACCGCTCGCCGGTGATCCGTGCGACCCTGCACGAGGCCGAAAACACCCTGCTGATTGCCGTCGCCCTGGTGATCCTGGTGGTCTTCGCCTTCCTCGGTCGTTGGCGCGCCGCGCTGATCCCGGCGCTGGCGGTGCCGGTGTCGCTGGTCGGTACCTTCGCGGTCATGTACCTGCTGGGCTTTTCGCTGAACAACTTGTCGCTGATGGCGCTGATCATCGCCACGGGCCTGGTAGTAGACGACGCCATCGTGGTGCTGGAGAACATCTCACGGCACATCGAAGCCGGTGAGCCGCCGATGCAGGCAGCGTTCAAGGGCGCCCGCGAGGTGGGCTTTACTCTGCTGTCGATGAACGTCTCGTTGGTGGCGGTGTTTCTCTCCATTCTGTTTATGGGCGGAATCGTCGAGCGGCTGTTCCGCGAGTTCTCCATCACCCTGGCGGTGGCCATCGTCATTTCCCTGCTGGTGTCCCTGACCCTGACGCCCATGCTCTGCGCGCGCTGGCTTAAGGCTGAAGACCCGCAGCGCACCCCGAACCGCATGGAGCGCATCGGTGGCCGTGTGCAGGAAAAGGTCCTCGCGTTCTACGCACGCACCCTGGACTGGGCGCTGCGCCATTCCAAATTGATGCTGGCCAGCCTGCTGGCGACCATCGCACTCAACGTGTTCCTGTTTATCAGCGTGCCCAAAACCTTTATGCCGCAACAGGACACCGGCCAGCTGATCGGCATGATCCGCGGCGACAACGGCCTGTCGTTTCAGGTCATGCAGCCGAAGATGGAAATCTACCGCCGCGAGGTCCTCGCCGACCCGGCGGTGGACAGCGTGGCGGGTTTTGTCGGCGGTGCGGGCGGGATCAATAACGCCTTTATGATCGTGCGCCTCAAACCGATTGCCGAACGCCGTGGCGACTCCGCTCAGGACGTGATCAACCGCCTGCGCCAGACCGCACCCAAGGTCGCCGGCGGTCGGATGTTTCTAATGGCAGACCAGGACCTGCAAATCGGCGGGCGGGAAGGGCGCAGCTCGGAAAACGAGTACATGCTGCTGTCCGGCGACCTCGACGAACTGAAACGCTGGCTGCCACGCGTGCGCGAAGCCCTGCGCGCACTGCCGCAACTGACCGATATCGATGCGCGCGAGGCCGACGGTGCTCAGCAGATCCGCCTGGCGGTCGACCGTGATGCGGCCGCGCGCCTGGGGGTGGACATGAGCATGATCACCGCCGTACTCAATAACGCCTTCAGCCAGCGCCAGGTGTCGACCATTTACGACAGCCTCAACCAGTACAGCGTGGTCATGGAGATCAACCCACGGTTGGCGCAGTACCCGGAAACCCTCAATCAGATCCAGGTGATCGGCGAGGAGGGCGTTCGCGTGCCGTTGTCGACCTTCGCCCGCTGGGAGCTAAGCCTGGAAGAAGACCGGGTCAACCACCAGGGCCAGTTTGCCTCGGAGAACATCGGCTTTTCCCTGGCTGACGGGGTGTCGCTGGAGGAGGCGACCGTGGCCATCGAGCGCGCCGTGTCTGAACTCAACCTACCCACCGAGGTGCAAGGCATGCTCGGCGGCACCGGCGGCGCCTTTGCTCAAACGCAGCAAAATCAGCCGTTTATGATTCTTGGCGCGCTGCTGGTGGTGTACATCGTGCTGGGCATTCTCTACGAGAGTTACGTCCACCCGCTGACCATTCTCTCCACGCTGCCTTCAGCCGGTGTCGGCGCCTTGCTCGCGCTGCAACTGCTCAATACCGAGTTCAGCCTGATCTCGCTCCTGGGGCTGTTTTTGCTGATCGGTATCGTCAAGAAGAACGCGATTTTGATGATCGACCTGGCCCTGCAGCTTGAGCGCCAGGACCGTCTAAGCCCGGAAGACTCAATCCGCCAGGCCTGCCTGATGCGTTTTCGGCCGATCATGATGACCACCCTGGCGGCCTTGCTGGGCGCCTTGCCGCTGATGCTCGGCAGCGCCGAAGGCTCGGAAATGCGCCAGCCGCTGGGTATCACCATCGTCGGCGGGCTGATCCTCAGCCAGTTGCTCACGCTTTACACCACCCCGGTGGTCTACCTCTACTTCGACCGCCTGCGCCACCGCGTCAACCGCTGGCGCGGCGTGCGTACCGATGCTGCCCTGGAAAACCCGCTATGACGTCCAAGCCCATTACCGCACCGCGCCGCCTGTTCACCCTGCTGGCCCTGAGTCTGGCCCTCGGCGGCTGCGCCCTCGGCCCGGACTATCAGCGCCCAGACCTGAGCACCCCAGCACAATTTCGCCAGGCCGAAGGCTGGACCCAGGCCACGCCCAGCGATGCCCTGGCGCGCGGTGCCTGGTGGGAGCTGTATGGCGATGGAGAACTGAACGCCCTGGTTGGCCGGCTGAACGTGTCCAACCAGAGCCTGGCGGCTGCCGAGGCCCAGTACCGCCAGGCTCGCGCCCTGGTACGCAGTGCCCGCGCGGCCTTTATGCCGACCTTGTCGAGCAGCGCCGGCATGACCCGAGCCGGGCAGGGCGGTGGCGACAGCACCCTGCGCACCTCGGATGGTTTTGCCGTCAGCGGCTCCAACGGCGCGAGCATTTCCAAGAGCTATGACCTGAGCCTCAATGCCGCGTGGGAGCTGGATGTGTGGGGCAAGTTGCGCCGGGGCCTGGAAGCCAACCGTGCCGACTTTCAGGCCAGCGCCGCCGACCTTGCTGCCGTGCGCCTGAGCCTGCAGAGCGAACTGGCGCAGAACTACCTGCAACTGCGCGTGCTGGATGAACAACGCCGCCTGCTTGACGCCACGGTCGCCGCCTACGCCCGCGCCCTGAAGCTCACCGAAAACCAGTACCGCGCCGGCATCGTGCCGCGCTCGGACGTCAGCCAAGCATTGACCCAGCTGCGCAGCACTGAAGCCGATGCCATTGACCTGCAATGGCAGCGCGCCCAGCTTGAGCACGCGATTGCCGTGCTGATTGGCGTACCGCCCAGCGACGTCAGCATCGCCGTGCGCGAGCAACTGCCCAGCCTGCCTGAAGTACCCCAGGCGCTACCGTCGCAATTGCTCGAACGCCGCCCTGATGTGGCGGCCGCCGAACGCCGGGTGATGGCTGCCAATGCGCAGATTGGCGTGGCCGAAGCGGCTTGGTACCCCGACCTTACGCTGTCAGCGTCAGGCGGCTACCGCGGCAGCAGCTTCGCCGACTGGGTGAGCTTGCCCAACCGCTTCTGGTCGCTGGGCCCAGACCTGGCGCTGACCCTGTTCGACGGCGGCGCACGCCGTGCCGAGTTGGAGCGCAGCGAAGCGGCCTACGACCAGACCGTGGCCGAGTACCGCCAAGCCGTACTCGACAGCTTCCGCGAGGTGGAAGACTACCTGGTGCAACTGCGCGTGCTCAAAGAGGAGGCCGTGGTGCAGCAACAGGCTCTGGATGCGGCCCAGGAATCGCTGCGTCTGCTGGAAAACCAGTACCGCGCCGGCACCATCGACTACAACGCGGTGGTCAGCGTGCAAGCCACCGCCCTGAATAACGCCCGCACCAACCTGACATTGCTGGGCAGCCAGCTGACGGCCAGCGTGCAATTGATTACCGCACTGGGCGGCGGTTGGGACAGTGCCGCGCTAAACGAGGCGCCCACTGCCGACTAACATCCCGTACTGGCGCCTTAGCATCACTTGCTCACAAAAAACTGTACGCCACGCAGCAGTTTGTCCAACACTGGCAGGTACTTTTCGCTACCATTCGCGGCCCTGTAAAGACAGGGCTGAGGAGCGAGACATGATGCGATAGTCCTGCTTCGCACCTGTATGAAACGCCTCGGACGTAGACGATTTCCGAGAGTTGCGATGCTGACCGGCAGTTATGATTTTTCCCTGGTACTGATTTCCCTGTGCGTCGCCATGTTGGCGTCTTACACCGCCCTGGACCTTGCTGGACGCGTCACCAGCGCGCAAGGGCGCGCCGTGGCGCTGTGGATCAGTGGTGGCGCAGTGGCCATGGGCATCGGCATCTGGTCGATGCACTTTATCGGCATGATCGCCTTCAGCCTGCCCATCGACCTGGGCTACGACCTGACCATAACCCTGTTATCACTGGCCATCGCCATACTCGCCTCGGGGTTTGCCCTGTGGCTGGTCAGCCAGGTGCAAATGCCGCTCTGGCACTGGTTGCTCGGGGCGCTGGTGATGGGTATCGGCATCAGCAGCATGCATTACCTGGGCATGCATGCGCTGCTGATGACCCCAAGCATCGTCTACGACCCCTGGCTGGTGGCCGCCTCGCTGGTGATTGCCGCCGGAGCATCGGCCGCGGCCCTGTGGATCGCCTTTCGCCTGCGCCAGCATACGCCGTATGTGCGCCTGGCCCGCGGCGGCGCATCGCTGATCATGGGCATCGCCATCGTTGGGATGCATTACACCGGCATGGCCGCTGCCAGTTTTCCGGTTGGCAGCTTCTGCGGCGCGGCGTTCAGCGGCCTGGACAGCCGCTGGCTGGCCAGCTTGGTGGTGGTGGTGACACTCGCGGTGCTGGCGATTGCGCTGCTGACCTCAGTACTCGATGCTCGGCTCGAAGCCCGTACGGCGGCGCTCACCAGCTCCCTGGCAGAAGCCAATCAGGAGCTCACTCACCTGGCGCTGCATGACAACCTGACCAGTTTGCCCAACCGCTTGTTGCTGGAAGACCGCATCGAGCGGGCCATGCACAAGGCCAAGCGTCAGGGCGGGCATTTCACCCTGCTGTTTTTAGACCTCGACGGGTTCAAGCCCATCAACGATGCGTTCGGTCACCACATCGGTGATCGCCTGCTCAAGGCCATCGGCACCCGGCTGACCGACAGCATTCGTGCCCAGGACACCCTGGCGCGGGTCGGCGGTGACGAATTCGTCCTGCTGGCTGAGCTGAGCGCCGCGGATGATGCGCTCAAGCTCGCCATGCAAGTGGTCGAGCAAGTGGCCGCGCCATTTCAGATCGACGAACACCCGCTGCGCGTTTCGACCAGTGTGGGCATCGTTGTGTACCCCGGTGACGGCAATTCGCAACATGAGTTGCTGCGCAACGCCGACGCCGCCATGTACCACGCCTGAATTCATAGAATAAGTGCAACGTTTGAAACGATAGTCAGAGAGTCAGCCACCGGTAGAATCCAGGCTCTCACACCGAAGGATTCAA